>Ga0351906_1154_pt1 | contig 17619 bp, 14 predicted proteins | sample BONcelHT113001E5_FD_206866 | JGI IMG/M metagenome (GOLD analysis project Ga0351906, IMG submission 206866) | Enriched cells from coal bed in the Powder River Basin, Montana, United States - BONCAT cells T11 rep1 HSBNCT.T11.300.1.E5 ... | reverse complement strand
AGACGAACGCGGAAGAAAGGTTCTTGCCTGACATGTCCACAGATGATTGACGGGGAATGTGGTGATTGTAGCTGCGTGGAGTACCGGTGTAGTACCAGGGTATTTTCCCTCAACTGCGACTGAGTCCTTCGACGTCCTTTCACGTTTTCAGGGATTGTATGCAGGAAACCCCGCTTGAGTTCTGCGGGGTTTCCTCTTGTATCATGCCGGGCAAGTTTAGTGAAAAAGATCCATCTGCTTCCATTCCTGTTTTCTGACTTTGGGGCCCGGGTAGTAGCGAGGGCAGTTGGCAATCACTACCTCCGGAGACTGTTTGCAGTGCCGGCGGCACGAGACACATAACAGGTTTGCGTTGGTTTGTTGTTTCATGGCAATCAGGCGATCTTGCGAACCCAGCCGAAGGTGTCGGGAATCTTTCCGTACTGAATTCCGGTTAGGGTGTCGTAAAGCTGCTGGGTCAGGGGCCCAACGCCACCGTCGCCGATGGTGAAAGACTCATCCTTGTAGCCGAGGATTCCCACCGGGGTGATGACCGCGGCAGTGCCGCTGCCGAAGGCTTCCTTAAGCTTGCCGGAGCGGATGTCGGCAACCAGATCATCAATGGACAGCTGTCGCTCTTCAATGCGGAAGCCCATGGTATCGGCAAGCTTCAAGACCGAGTCGCGGGTAACGCCCTTGAGAATGGAGCCGGTGAGAGGGGCGGTGATAACGACATCGTCGTAGACGAAGAACATGTTCATGGAACCCACTTCTTCGATGTACTTTTTGTCGCAGCCATCCAGCCACAGCACCTGGTCGAAACCCTTTTTCTTCGCGCTCTGGGCGGCCTTGAGGGACGCGGCATAGTTTCCGCCGGTCTTGGCTTCTCCGGTGCCGCCGGCAACCGCCCGAACATACTGGTCTTCAACGAGAATGTTGACAGGGTTGAATCCTGCTGCATAGTAGGCGCCGACCGGAGACAGGATGACGAAGAAATAGTAGTGGTCGGATGGCTTGACGCCGAGAACCGATTCGACGGCGATCATTGCCGGACGGATATAGAGGGAGGTGCCTTCGGAGCCGGGGACCCAGTCTTTTTCAAGGCGCACGAGTTGGGAGATGGCTTCGAGAAAAAGATCTTCCGGGACTTCCGGCATGCAGAGCCGCTCGGCTGAGAGGTTGAAGCGATGTGCGTTAATTTCCGGCCTGAACAGTGCGATGCTCCCATCGGCCCATTTGTAAGCCTTGAGACCTTCGAAAATTTCCTGTGCATAATGAAAAACGAGAGCCGATGGATCGAGGACAAAAGGCGCATAGGGCTGTATTCTGGCGTCAACCCATCCCTCGGAAACTTTCCATTCCACGAGAAACATCCGATCAGTGAAAATTCTGCCGAAACTGAGAGCGGATTCATCGGTAAACTTGGTATTCTTTTTTTCTTCCGGAAGGGGAAGAACCTTGATTTCCATGATGCAACCTCCCGTAAAGGCCGGGACAGAGCCTTGTTCATTAGATACTGTGTGTAGCATATATCACCTTTACGGGCAAGATTTATTCACTCTCTCTATTTTGTCGCGAACGAATAAACCAGCCCCAGCATTGGTGGAAAGTGGCGATTTTTGGGAAACTGACAGGTGCTGAGCTGGCAGGGAAAAGTGGATGAGGTTTCAGTTATAATAAAAAATTCTGACCAGGTGCCTGTCGGATTTAAAGAATCGAAGCGAAAATTCAGCCGGGCGAGGACAGGTTTTGTTGATTTTGCAGGGCAATAGTTGTTCCATTAACCAAAAAACGGCGGAATTTGGATCGCCAGGACGGATTTGCAGCAGCTTTACCCTAAATCCGACAGACTCCGAGTGCTCCGATTTTGTTGTCCCTGATTACGAGTTCACGATCACTATATACTCTGTAGGTCATAGTGGCCGAACTGCTTGGGAGGATTGACGAAAACTCATTTTCTTGTTGCAATGCGGAATATTTCTTGCTATATTTTTAGCACTCACTTGGATAGAGTGCTAATATGGTCCAATGTAGTTCATCATTGTTCCTTTGAGAAGGAGGTGGTTTCATGACCGGTTCATTACCCGTACTGTCCGACAATCTGCAAAAATATTTTGCTGAAATCAGAAGCTTCCGGGTTCTTACCCCGGAAGAGGAATATCAACTGGCGGTAAAATATTTCGAGGAAAAGGATTTGGAAGCCGCCCACGCACTGGTAACTTCGAACCTCCGCTTCGTGGTGAAAATTGCCGGGGAGTACCGCGCCTACGGGATGAAGATGCTCGATCTGATCCAGGAAGGCAATGTGGGGCTGATGATGGCGGTACGTAAATTCAATCCCTATAAAGGTTTTCGCCTTATCTCCTATGCTGTCTGGTGGATACGGGCGTATATTCAGAACTACATCATCTCTGCCTGGAGTCTGTTGAAGATCGGCACGACTCAGGCCCAGAGAAAATTGTTTTTTAAGTTGAAGCAGGCAAAAAATGCCATCAAAAACATGTTTGGAGAGGATGATGTGCCGGCAGCTTCCCTTTCACTTGATGTAAAGGAATCGGAATATCTCGAGATGGAGCAGCGACTGCGAGGGGATTTCTCCCTTGATTCCGAAATGGTTGCTGGTGAAGGGTATACCCTTATGGATTCCCTTGCTGATGACCGGATGAACCAGGAGGAGATGCTTGCCGAGAATCAGTCTGCGCTACTACTGGAGCGTGAAGTATCTCAAGCCATGTCGCGCTTGAATGAAAAAGAACGATTCGTAATCGAACACCGGGTATCGGCTGAAGACCCGATGACCCTCCAGGAGATAGCGGACCATTTTTCCATTTCGCGGGAAAGGGTGCGCCAGATTGAGGGGGGAGCTTTGAAAAAAATGAAGTCACTCCTGTTGCCAATCGTGTCGCAGGTTGCGGAGTCCTCGCCGGCATATGCCTGACCCGGATCGGGAAGCGTTGCGTTGGTTTGTTCCCGGATATTTGTCTGCTGATAATTGCATTGACAAAAATTCTGTGCTCCCGTATCATTTTTTCACAATTTAATAAAAGACCTTCTTATCAAGAGTGGTGGAGGGATAGGCCCTGCGAAACCACAGCAACCGGCCCGGCAACGGGTGTCAGGTGCTAAATCCTGCCGTATGGCACAGATGAGAAAGGTGTTTCAGGCGAACACGCCCCGGAAGCCCCTTCTCATCAAAGAAGGGGCTTTTTCTGTTTCCGTAGCGGAAACTATTTCGTTTACTCCCGTGAGCAGCCCATGTCAGTCGGCATTGTCGAAACACAATTCGTTACCTTCGATACCGAACTTCGTCTCGAAAGCGGCCGTATTCTCGGCCCGATTACCCTTGCCTACGAAACTTACGGCACCTTGAACAGTAGCCGTTCAAACGCGGTGATGATCACCCATGCCTGGACCGGAAACGCCCATGTGGCGGGCAAATACAGTGAAGATGACCAAAAGGTCGGCTGGTGGGATGCTATTGTGGGACCGGGAAGGTTATTGGATACCGACAAGTATTTCGTGATCTGCTCCAACATAATCGGCTCATGCTACGGCTCCACCGGACCGACATCGATCAACCCAAAGACGGGAAAACGCTATAACCTGTCATTTCCGGTAATCACTATCCGGGATATGGTGCGTGCACAAGCCCAACTGCTGGACCACCTGGGGATTGACAAGCTGCTGACGGTGCTTGGCGGGAGCATGGGTGGGATGCAGGCTCTGGAATGGGCGACCTGCTTTCCGGAAAGAATTGCTTCGGCTATTGTGCTGGCCACGAGCGGCAGACCCTCTCCCATGGCCATTGCCATGAATGCCGTGGCTCGCTGGGCCATCTTCAACGATCCGACCTGGAAAAAAGGCGAGTACCGAAAAAATCCGAAGGATGGTCTGGCCCTGGCCCGCGGCATCGGTCACATTACCTTTCTCTCGGATGAATCCATGTGGAGCAAGTTCGGCCGGCGCTTCTCGGCGCGGGACGGTTTGTTCGACTTTTTTGGCCGTTTCGAGGTAGAACGCTACCTTTCCTATAACGGCTACAATTTCGTGGATCGCTTTGATGCCAACTCGTTCCTCTATCTGGCCAAAGCCCTCGACTTGTACGATGTGGCCTGGGGTTCTGAATCGCTCCACGAGGCATTTGCTCCGGTTTCAACACCCATCCAGTTCTATGCCTTCACCTCTGATTGGCTCTATCCTCCGGCTCAGACCGAAGAACTGGTCAACGTCCTGAAAGATCTGGGCAAGCCGGTAGAGTACCACCTCATAGAATCTACCTACGGTCATGATGCATTCCTCCTGGAACACGAGACCTTTGCGCCGTTCATAAAGGATTTTCTCGACCGGGTATCTTCCAACAGCTGACTCTCTGCCTTTCCTTTTCCTTTCACTTTCCCGCCCTGAAGCTACGCCCTGCAGTCGGACTTCACTTTTCCCTTCTCTCGGTGTATGGTGGCCAGAAGTCTGTCGGACTTAGGAGCTGCAAATCCGTCTGGCCGGTCCATATTCCGTTGCTTTTTAGGGCAATAGAACAACTATTGCCTCGCAAAATCAACAAAATCTATCCTCGTCCAGCCGAATTTTCGCTTCGATTCCCTAAGTCCGACAGAATCCTGGCGAGAAGATATCCCTTCGTATGTACAAGAGGAGTTCTATGGGAATGCTTACTGTGTCCTGCCCTGCCTGCGGCTTTTCCCGCCAACTGCCTGCGGAGAATGTCCCTGATGGTCCGCGCCGCGTCACCTGTCCTCGCTGTAACGAGACATTCATCTTTGACAAGTCTGAACCTCCGGTAGCGAATGAGGACGCGCCTGCAGCCGGTTCTGCCGAGGACTCAGCTTCCGGTCCTCCGTCCGGGCAGCCCTCTCCACCGGACGCCCCTTCCCCATTTCCTGACCATTCCGAAAGCCAACCGGCTGGGGATTCGTTATTTGCTTCCTATGAAAAGCCGCCGGGTCCGCCGGCGATGACCGATATTGGTGAACTGTTCCGCCAGAGTTGGGACCTTTACCAGAAGCGTTTTGCAACCCTTATTCTGCTCTATCTCCTGACGATGCTGGCTGTCATTATCCCCATCGCACTGGCAGTAGGCCTTGCTTTCTTCATGACCTTGATCGCTGGTGGTATCGCATTCTTCGTTACGGTTTCCCTTGGCATCCTGGTTGGGGTAGCCTGCGCTCTCTGGTGCTACAGCGGATTTCTCTGTGCCGTAGTGGACAATACGCTCCGGCTTGAGGATGCGTTAACCCGTGGCAAGGAAAAGCTGCTCCCCCTTGCCTGGATTTTCCTGCTGACCGGCTTCATTATTACCGGCGGGTACTTCTTGCTGATCATTCCCGGCGTGATCTTCACGGTCTGGTTCTTTTTTGCCCAGTTCATCGTGCCCGGCGAGAATGTTCGCGGCATGGAAGCCCTCCTCAAAAGCCGGGAGTATGTGCGCGGCCATTGGCTGGACGTTGCGCTCCGTCTGTTTCTCATTTGGGTCGTATCCGGCGTTGTAAGTTTGATCCCATTTTTCGGGATGATTCTTGCCGTGCTTTTTTTCCCCTATGTTATGATATTTCATTGCCTGATCTATCGGGACCTGCGTGCAATCAAGGGTGATATTTCCTTCCCCTGCGGAACAAATAACAAGCTCCTCTGGCCGGGAGTTGCTCTGGCCGGCTGGATTATCGTGCCGGCAATCCTGATTCTTCTCTTTGGCTCGCTGTTTTGCGGAAAAGTTCACCAGAAAACCCCGGTCCAGATTCAAACGACACGTGTGGGAAGTGGTTGCCTCCCCCTCTTTCGGCGGGTATGATTAGTACAGCGTGAATTCGGAGAACTCCGATTGAATCGGTATTCATCGAGATCATGGCTTCGATGGAAAATTAGTAACTTTCCAGCATAGTTTTGCTGAAGCCAAGGATGTAGTCCCCTCCCGCAGGGGGCGGGGGCCCTATCTTGCACTTTCAGGAGTGCTGAGGTTACAAAAATCTATCGAAATTTCTGAATGTGAGGACCATGTATTGGAAACCGAATCCGTACTTTTTCCCGAGGATGAGCACAACAGGATTCTGCGGGACAACGTCCATCCCGCGGATTGGGTCAACCCGGAACCTGCTTCCTGCTATAACCTGGTAGTCATTGGTGCCGGAACCGCCGGGCTGGTGACTGCTGCCGGAGCCGCCGGACTGGGAGCCAAGGTTGCCCTGATCGAGAGCAATCTGATGGGCGGAGACTGCCTGAATGTTGGGTGTGTCCCTTCAAAAGCGCTGATCCGGGCGTCACGAGCAGTGCACGAGATCAGGAGCGCACGGGAGTTCGGGATCTTCGGTGGTGAAGGAATTGCCGTTGATTTCGGTGCTGCAATGGAGAGGATGCGGAGGCTGCGATCAGGGATCAGTCACCACGATTCAGCCCTGCGGTTCCGGGATGAGCTGGGAGTGGACGTTTTTTTTGGACAAGGTCGCTTTGCCGGACCCGATCTGATCGAGGTGGGCGGGAAGCAGCTCCGCTTTGCCAAGGCTGCCATTTGCACCGGAGCCCGTGCGGCCGCGCCGCCGGTTCCCGGTCTTGCCGAGGCTGGGTATCTCACCAACGAATCGGTGTTTTCCCTGACAAAGATCCCGCCGCGGCTTGCCGTTATCGGTGCCGGTCCGATCGGCTGCGAACTGGCACAGGCCTTTGCCCGGCTTGGCAGCCGGGTGAGCATTGTGGGGCATCGCACGGAGCATATCCTGCCCCGGGAAGACCCGGATGCCGCGGGGATTCTGCAAAAGGTCTTCCTGCGGGAAGGCATTGCGCTCTATCTGCCGGCCGAGGATCTCGAGGTTTTTCTGCGTGACGGAAAAAAGGTGCTTCTCGTAACATCCAAGGGCAGGCAGGTGGAGGTCGAGGTTGATGAAATCCTCGTCGGCGTGGGCAGGGCGCCAAATGTGGAAGGATTGGGTCTCGAAGTGGCCGGGATCGCGTATGATGTCCGGAAAGGTGTTCAGGTCAATGATCGGCTGCAGACCTCAAACCCGCGCGTCTATTCTGCCGGCGACATCTGTTTTCCCTTCAAGTTCACCCACACGGCCGACGCCCTGGCGCGTATCCTGATTGCCAACGCACTATTCATGGGGCGCCAGAAGAGTTCGGCCCTTACCGTACCCTGGTGTACCTACACAGACCCGGAAATCGCCCATGTGGGGATGTCTGCCCATGATGCCGAGAAGCAGGGTATCGAAGTGCAGACACTGACTGTTCCGTTGACCGATGTTGACCGGGCCATTCTCGATGGCGAGACCGAGGGTTTCGCCCGGGTGCATCTGAAGAAAGGCAGCGACCGGATACTGGGAGCTACGGTTGTTGCCCGTCACGCCGGAGAAATGATCAATGAACTCTCCCTTGCCATTACCAACGGCCTGGGACTTTCGGCAATTGGCCGGACCATCCATCCCTATCCGACCCAGGCAGAGGCAATAAAAAAACTTGCCGACGCCTATAACCGGACCCGCCTGACACCGCTCCTGAAAAAGGTCTTATCCGTCTGGCTCTCCTGGAGAAGGACTTGAGCATGAACCGAAAAAAAGTCCTTATCCTGCTGCTGGCAGCGATCTTCATCGGGCTGTTCTTCTGGTTCGACCTGGGGAGATTCCTGACCCTGGAGTCCCTGAAGCAGCACAGGGATTATCTGGTAAACTTGTACCGGGATCATCGCATAGCTACGGTAGCGATATTCCTGGCAATCTATATCATGCAGACGGCATTGGCCCTTCCCGGCGCCGCAATCCTCAGTCTCGCGGCGGGGGCCGTATTTGGGGTAGTGATGGGCACGGTGTACGCCAATATCGGGGCAACCATTGGCGCAACCCTGTCTTTCCTGGTTGCCAGATACCTGTTCCATGATACAATCCATGGCAAATTCGGTCCCCGGCTGGAGAAAATCAACAAAGAGCTGGACAATGCCGGGTTCAATTATCTGCTTTTTTTGCGACTGGTGCCGCTCTTCCCCTTTTTCCTCATCAACCTGGCCGCCGGGCTGACGAAGATACCCCTGCGGACATTTTTCTTCGGCACCATGATTGGCATTATTCCCGGCGGCTTCGTCTTCTGCAATGCGGGGGCCAGTCTCGCCACCATCAACAGTGTGGGGGAAATCATCTCACCCCGAGTGCTTGGCTCCTTTGCCCTGCTCGGACTGTTTGCCCTGATACCCGTCGTTTATCGTAAGCTCAGGGGCGCGAAAAAGCCCACCGGCTAAGGCCCTCAATTTTCAGAGGAGAAAGAGCAAGACCCATGACACAAACCTTTTCCGATCGGCTGAAAAATGTTAACCCGAAGTTTCTTAGCTTTGATTCCCTCAAAACCCTTCAGGTGAACCTCGGGAATCTCTGTAATATGGCGTGCGTCCATTGCCACGTCTCCGCTTCTCCTTCCGGGGACAAGCAGATGTCGCGGGCTGTGGCGGAAAAGATTGTCGCCGTCCTTCGGCAGAATCCCGGTCTGACTCTTGACCTGACTGGCGGCTGTCCCGAGATTAATCCCCAGTTCCGCTACCTGGTCGAGGCTACGGAACCCCTGTCACTGTGCCGCATCGTGCGGAGCAACCTGACGGTTGTCACGGAACCGGGAATGGAGTGGCTGGCGGATTTCTACCGACAGCACCGGCTGGTGGTATTCGGGTCTCTGCCCTGTTACTCTGCCGAAAATGTGGAGAAACAGCGTGGCACCGGCGTGTTTGACAAGAGTATCACTGCGCTGAAAAAGCTTAACTCTCTTGGCTACGGGACGGAGCTGGAACTGAACCTTGTCTACAATCCGGGAGGCCCGTTTCTCCCCGGTCCCCAGTGTGATCTTGAAGCAGCCTACCGTAAGGAACTTTTTGAGAATTTCGGCATTCTTTTCACAAACCTCTACACCATAACCAATGCCCCCATCGGTCGCTTCCGCGAGTACCTCGAAAAAAAGGGGGCCTATGAAACATACCTCAAGCTGCTTGCCGATCGTTTCAACCCGGAGACCGCCGGCGCGATCATGTGCCGCAGCATGATCAGTGTTGATTGGCAGGGCCAGCTCTATAACTGCGACTTCAATCAGGTACTCGGGCTGCCGATCAGGGGCCGGGACGGGGGCGTCCTGACCATCGACGATCTGGATGAGGCGGCCTGGACCGAGAGCGAACTCGAGCTGGGCCAGCATTGCTACTGCTGCACCGCCGGTGAGGGGTCGAGCTGTACCGGGTCGCTGGCGGCATAAAGGCGGGTCCGAGGTTCGAGGATCGAGGTTCGAGGTTTGAGGTGTGAAGCGCAAATATCAAGGCGATTGCTGCGAACAAACACTACCTTGATGGGGCCTTTAAAAAATATACAGTATCAGCGTTGAGAGGCTACAGCAGCCTTGTAACCTCGAACCTCGAACTAAAGAAGGAGCATCTATGCAGGTTGCCATTGCCGGGCTGGGACGCATGGGGATAAATATGGCACGGAGACTCCTTCGTGGCGGGCACGAGGTGATTGCCTGGAACCGTTCTCCGGGTAAAGTGCAGGAGATTGCGGCGGAAGGGGCTCGGCCGGCTTTCACCCTGGAAGAAATGGTGGGTATGCTTACTCCGCCCCGGACTGTCTGGCTGATGCTGCCGGCCGGGGAAGTGGTCGATGATACCATCGAGCAGCTTGCAAAGCTTCTCTCTCCCGGAGATTGCATCCTCGACGGAGGAAACAGTTTCTATCGGGATGATGTGCGAAGGAGGGGCAGGTTGAGCTCCCTCGATATCCAGTATCTTGACGTTGGCGTGAGTGGCGGTGTCTGGGGACTCACGGAGGGGTATTGCCTCATGGTCGGCGGCGACCATCGTGAGTTCACTCATCTGGAGCCACTTTTTCGCACCCTTGCGCCTGAGGAAGGCTATCTCTACTGCGGTGAAACCGGTGCGGGCCATTTCGTCAAGATGGTGCACAACGGTATCGAATACGGCATGATGGCCGCCTATGGCGAGGGTTTTTCCATTCTCAAGGCCTCCCCCTATGGACAGGCAGTCGATCCGGCAGCAGTAGCACACCTCTGGAACCGCGGGAGCGTGGTACGGTCCTGGCTGTTGGAACTGGCAGAGGCTGCCTTCCGCAAGGACCCGGAACTTGAATCCTTGCAGGGCTATGTGGAAGATTCGGGGGAGGGGCGCTGGACCGTACAGCAGGCCATCGATACCGGAGTGCCGGCACCGGTCATTGCCGCCTCCCTTTTTCAGCGTTTCCGTTCACGTTTGGGTGACAGCTTCGGCGACAAGGTTCTGGCCGCGCTCCGCAACGAGTTCGGCGGCCACGCAGTTCTTAAAGCGGGGGAGGAGAAACGGGCTGACACCGCCGGCGCCGGTGACGTGCAGCCTGCTTCGCCAGAGATAACACCGGACCAACCGTAACCGCCCCGGCTTGTCCCGTTGCGTGCCGTCAGCCTTTCCTGTCAAGGGGCGGGGGCACGCAAAAATGCTTTGTCGGCTACAATTCTGTCAAAACAGGTAGCTGGAAAAAAGGATGTACCATGAACGTGCATACCCTGGGAGAAAACATGTCAACGGGGCAGATCGCCCCTAGCTGCCAAATCGTCATTCCGAAGAGCTGCTGCCTGGTGATTTTCGGAGCATCCGGCGACTTGGCTCAGCGCAAGCTGATTCCCGCCATCTACCGCCTCTTCCGACAACGCCTTTTGCCCAGCGGATTTTTCGTCCTTGGCGTGGCGCGGACGGAGATGAATTCGGAGCGGTTCCGTGAATTGATGGCTGAAGGACTGAGGGAGACCTTTCCCGAGGAATGCGACGAAAACTGCTGGCGCGACTTTTCCTCCCGACTGCACTACCGTGTGATCGATTACCGTGACTCGGAGTCCTACCGCATCAATCTGGCCGAAGTGTTGCCCTCGCTGGAGAAGGCCGCCGCTACCGGCGGGAACCGGATATTTTACCTTGCCACCCCGCCGGGGGGGTATGAAGATATTATTGCTACCCTTCACCAGTCAGGCCTGACCTCCCAGGCAGATGCCGGCGTCAAGCTCGTCATCGAGAAACCCTTCGGCCACGATTTGGAATCATCGAAGAGGCTTAATGCCATCCTCCTGGATGCGTTCCAGGAAAGCCAGGTGTACCGTATCGACCACTATCTGGCCAAGGAGACCGTCCAGAATATCCTCATGTTCCGTTTTGCCAACTCGCTGTTCGAGCCCCTCTGGAACAGGCGTTACATCGATCATGTGCAGATAACCACTGCCGAGACCATTGGTATCGAGCGTCGCGCCGGTTATTACGAGGAGGCCGGCGTGCTCCGGGATATGTTCCAGAATCACATGTTTCAGCTTCTTTCCCTGACGGCCATGGAACCTCCATCTCTCTTCAGTGCCGACCGGGTCAGGGACGAGAAGGCCAAGGTCATGCATTCGATTCGGCCCTTTCCGTTGGAGAGGCTTGAGGAATGCGTCGTCACCGGTCAGTATGCAGGGTCCGGCACTTCCGGACATAAGGGATACCGGCAGGAAGTTGGGGTTGAGCCCGGTTCCGCCGTGCCGACCTATGCCGCGTTGAAGGTCTGGGTTGACAACTGGCGCTGGAACGGAGTCCCCTTCTATCTCCGCTCCGGAAAACGCCTGAAACGGCGCACGACCGAGATTGCCATCCATTTTCGGCCTGTCCCCCATATGATGTTTTCCCAGACCATGGGCGGCAGGATCGAGGCCAATACCCTGATCCTCCAGGTGCAGCCGGATGAGGGTATCCACCTCGAGATTCAGGCAAAAAACCCCGGATCGCGGATGTGCCTCATGCCGGTGAGCCTCGACTTCCACTATCCCCGTGAATTTTCTCTGAGTGCCTATGAACGGGTGCTTCTCGACTGCATGGAGGGGGACCAGATGCTGTTTGTCCGCAATGATGGGGTCGAACTGAGCTGGGCGCTCCTTACGCCGCTGATAGACGCCTTGGAAGCCCGTGAGGTGGTCCCGGATTCGTTCTTGTACGAGGCAGGATCAGACGGCCCGGCGGCTGCAGCTGAACTGCTGGAGAAGAGTGGGCGGTGCTGGAGGCCGCTGTGATCGATCGGCGGTGCATCGAAGTTTACGAGACAGGCGAGGCTGTCGGCGCCAGGGGGGCGGAACTGTTTCTGGCTGCGGCACGGGAAGCTCTCGCTGCCCGGGGACGTTTCAGCGTGGCACTCTCGGGAGGTTCTTCCCCGATACCGCTCTTTCGTCACCTGGCCGAAAAAGCGTCGCGTGCCGGAATAGACTGGCGTGCGGTACATGTCTTCTGGGTCGACGAGCGCGGTGTTCCACCTGACCACGCGGAGAGCAATTTCCGTCTTGCAGACGAACTTCTCCTTTCAAAGCTGCCGGATCCCGGTGCGGTTATCCACCGAATAGCGGGTGAAATTGCTCCCGACGAGGCGGCTCACCGTTACGAGGCTGATTTGTCTGCATCATTTCCGGATGAGGAAATTCCGGTTTTCGACCTGCTCTTTCTCGGAGTAGGGAACGATGGGCACACCGCGTCACTTTTCCCGGGGATGGACCTGGACGATTCCTCCGACCGGAAAGCGGTTGCCGTGTACGTGGAAAAGCTCCGGAGTCACCGAGTGACCCTGACCCTGCCGGTTCTCAGTAACGCTCGACACCTGGTGTTCCTCGTGACCGGAGATGCCAAAGCTGATATTGTTGCTGGATTACTCGAGGATGGAGAGGGCCGCCGTTACCCGGCGTCCCGCGTCGCCTTGATGTCATCACGAGTCACCTGGCTTTTGGATACGGAAGCGGCGAGTAAGACCTGCCAGGTTTTAAAAACCTGGCAGGTCTCATGACATCGAAAGAGATGAGAGGAATGTATGAATAGCCAAGCACTGTGGGAACGCTATAAGAAAAATCTGAACTGCTATCCGGAACTCGGTCTGCTACTTGATGTCAGCAGGATGAGTTTCCCTGACGATTATTTTCAGACAATGGAACCCTTCATGCTGAAGGCGTACCGGGGCATGGCGGAGTTGGAGGACGGTTCCCTGGCCAATCCCGACGAAGGGCGGATGGTGGGGCACTACTGGTTGCGTACAGCGCATCTTGCTCCGTCCAAAGAGATTTCTCAGGAGATCGAGGCCACGGTAGGGGCGGTAAAGGACTTTGCCGCACGGGTCCATAACGGTGAGATTTCTCCGCAGAAGGGGGGACGATTTACCCGCCTTCTGCTGGTCGGGATCGGAGGGTCGGCCCTTGGGCCCCAATTCATTGCCGATGCGCTCGGTACTGTCGATGACCCCATGAAGCCGTTTTTTTTCGACAACACCGATCCGGACGGAATGGATCGGATTCTGTCGGAAATCGGCGACCGCCTGGGAGAGACCCTGACTCTGGTGATTTCCAAGAGCGGGGGGACGAAGGAGACCCGTAACGGAATGCTGGAGGCGGCTCTTGCCTATGAAAGGGCCGGGCTCGAGTTCCCGAGGCACGCTGTTGCCGTAACCGGGAAAGAGAGCGAACTGGACCGTCTGGCTGTCGAGCAGGGCTGGCTTGCCCGTTTTCCCATGTGGGATTGGGTTGGCGGCAGGACTTCGATCACTTCTGCTGTCGGACTGCTGCCTGCCGCATTGCAGGGAATCGATATCGATGCTTTCCTGGAAGGGGCCAGCCGCTGCGATGCCCTGACCCGCCTGCCCAGTAATTACACGAATCCCGCGGCCAGGCTGGCGCTTGTCTGGTTCCAGGTAAACGGTGGTGCGGGCGGGGCACGGGCCATGGTTGTTTTGCCGTACAAAGATCGCCTGCTCCTGTTTGCCCGCTACCTGCAGCAACTGGTCATGGAGTCCCTCGGCAAGGAGAAGGATCTTTCCGGCAACGTGGTGCACCAGGGTCTCACGGTCTATGGAAACAAAGGTTCCACCGATCAGCACGCCTTTGTCCAGCAGTTGCGCGATGGTGTTGACAACTTCTTCGTGACCTTTATCGAGGTTCTTCAAGATCGTGAGGGGGCGTCAGCCCCGATGGAACCGGGTGTGACGAGCGGAGATTATCTGAGCGGTTTTCTGCAGGGGACCCGCAAGGCCCTGTTCGAGAATGGCAGGCACTCACTCACCATTACGCTCGAGCGGCTTGATGCCCGTTCCGTCGGTGCACTGATTGCCCTCTTCGAACGCGCGGTCGGCTTTTATGCCTCCCTGATCGGCATCAATGCCTACCATCAGCCAGGGGTAGAGGCGGGCAAGCGGGCCGCAACCACCGTCCTGCGTCTGCAGCACCACGTGCTTGCCTGCCTGCGCAGCAAGGGGGGGCGGTCCATGACGGCCGAAGAGATTGCAGTGGAAATCGGCGCTACGGATGAGGTGGAGACAGTGTATCGGATCCTTCTGCATGCAGCTTCTAACGAAGATCACAAAATCCGTATGGAGCGGAAGAAGGTCTGCACGTCAAACCGGTTCAGCGCGGTGTGACAAAAATCAGCCAGGGGCAGGCAGAGGGGCCTGCCCTAGCCAGAGGAACTCGTGGAAATAGTTTGTGTATCTTTGTAGATGTGCCGGTTGCGGGCAGCAAGGGGGACACCAATTACTTGAGCTGGAAGGATACCTTGAGGATTACCTGGTATTCGCTCACCAGACCATCATCGTCCACGTGCCCATGGATTTCCTCGACCTCAAACCAGGAGACTTTTTCGAGAGTTTTGTGGGCCTTTGCAACCGCTGTTCCGATGGCATCTTCAATGCCTTTCTTCGAGACGCCGATCACTTCGATCTTTTTGTATACCCTGTTTTCTCCGTAATGCATGGTGTCCTCCTTATGTCAGGTAATGTCTTCCTCAATGGTAACACCCCCCGATGCACTGTAAAGCGCTGATTTTTTCTTTTCTTTGTCGCAAAAATTGAATACAACCGGTCACATTGACCGGTGATTACTTTTGGAAGTGGTGCCAAAGGAGGAAAACGTCGTGACATCGCGGGAGTGCAGGGAAATGGTCCTCCGTTGGCTTGCCGACGGAAGCTTCGACGGGAGACTGCCCGAAGTGGCCGCACTGCGTGGCGTGCAACAGCCGGAGGAGTACCATGGCGAGGGGGATGCCTATATCCATACCATGCTGGCAATAGAGGCGGTGGATGATAATGAGGATCCGCGGGTTTTCTGGGGCGCCCTCCTGCATGATATCGGTAAATTGGAGAAAACTTTTTTCGATGGTATCCGCTGGCGGTCGGTAGGACATGCCGAAGCCGGGGCGCAGTTGGTTCCCGCAATCATGCTGCGGTTGGGATTTCCCGAACTGGCCGCCGATGTGGCGTGGCTGGTCAGGCATCACCTGTTCCATTTTTCCTGGAATCTGGGGTCTGATATCCGGCTGACACGAAACCAGCGCAGGTTCATGGAGCACCCCCTGTTTTCCTGCCTGTTGCAGGTTTGCCTGGCCGATGCGGACGCTTCCCACGGTCTGAGCAACAAGGGCAGCAAAATCAGGCTGATTGCGGAGATTTTTGAGGAAGAATATGGGGAAGGTGAGACGTAAGACGTGAGAAGTAAGACGTAAGATGTGAGACGTGAGACGTGAGACGTGAGACGTAAGACGTGAGACGTAAAAACTGGTTATCCTTGCTTTTCACGTCTCCCATCTAACGTCTTACGTCTCACACGCTTGTTCAGACGAGCGCTTTTGCCGCTTTCAGAGCTGCGTCGTAATCGGGTTCAGCGGTGATTTCCGGGACGATCTGCACATACCGGATTGTGTCGGCGGCATCGACCACGAAAACAGCCCTGGCAAGAAGCTTGAGTTCTTTGATCAGGAGCCCGTATGCATTGGCAAAAGAGCGCTCCTGGTAGTCGGAAAGGGTCTTTACCCGGTCTACGCCGGCAGCCCCGCACCAGCGGGCCTGGGCAAAGGGCAGGTCCATGCTGATGGTGAGCAGTACGATGCTCTCCGGAAGAGCGGCGGCCTCCTTGTTGAACCTGCGGGTTTCCGTGTCGCATACCGGGGTGTCCAGGGAGGGAACCGTGCTGAGTATCTTGATTTTTCCGGAATAATCAGCCAGAGTGACCGGCGCCAGGCCATTGTCCACCACCCGGAATTCGGGGGCACTATCACCGGCCTTCAGTTTTTTGCCAACCAGGGTCAACGGGTTCCCCTGAAACGTTATGACTCCACTTTGTTCTTCCATTCGTTCCTCCTTGCGGTATTGTGATGGGCGTTATGTTATGCTTTTCTGCGGCTCTGTTCCGGTGCCGGCGCTGATACGCAGCGAGTCCTGATGCCGACTTTCTACCAGTAATTGTACCACATCGTTTTGAATCTGTTTCGCAGATCAAACCTTGCCGGGTGATTTTCATGAAAAAGATGATGCGGACGTACTGTGTCTTGGGGTAGTATGCTCTTTGTTGCACCGTTTTTTCGCATTCTCCCCGACACCACGATAGTTTCATTATGAGAGTGTTGGCGGGAGCCACCGGAAAAGAAGGGGTTCATTATTCATGCATGTCTTCTCTGGACAGTATCCAATTCTTCAGGTCTCTATCACTCGAGGTGTTACGTGCCAATGACGACCATCGATGCCCTGCTTCGGGAAAGCTTTGACAGATATCCGTTGAAAGCGGCACTCCGACATAAGGAGGCGGGAACCTGGCAGTCGCTGTCCTACGGCGATCTGGTCGTCCTGGCCGAAAAAATCGCTGCCGGCCTTCTTGCCTCCGGATTTGCCGCGGGTGACAGGGCGGCACTCATCGGCCCTTCTTCTCCCCGCTGGGTGGTTGCCTATTTCGGCATTCTCCGAGCCGGCGGGATTGTCGTACCGATCGACAAGGAGCTGAAGAGTGCCGAGTTGCGCCACATTCTCAGCGATTCAGAGGTTAGGGTGATTTTTGTCGACCGGGACCATCTTGACAGTCTCCTCGAGATGTCAGGTACCCTTTCCACGGTCAAACATATCGTACTCCTCCATGATCAGCCCTGTGCCACTACCTTGGATGCTTCTGAGAAGGAACTCCTTCGCCAGGTGCGGGACGAACTGAGTGGATTTCTGGAAGACCTTTCCCTCTCGGCAGAACAGTCGAACCGATTGCGTAGCGTCGTCGCCACCGTTGCGTCCCTGGCCGGGACCGGGAAATGTGAGAGTCCCTCCGGCAAAAAGGCGGAAAACCCGTTTTTCCCTCCGTCGAGCGTCAGAAAGGAGCTTTGCCGCAACGGTCGGCTCATTTCCTTCGAGGAATTCTGCCGGGATGAAACCCTGCCGGAGCCGAGCCATACCCAGGAGGATACTGCTCTGATCCTCTATACTTCGGGGACTACCGGCCGCTCCAAGGGCGCGGTCCTGAGTCATGGCAACGTCGTCTCCAATATTCGCGCTGCTGCTTCACGCTTTAGCGCGGACAGCCGCATGCATACCCTTTCGTTTCTGCCCATCAACCATGTCTTCGAGCAGGTCTGCGGCCTGTTGCTGCCCCTTTCGGTCGGTGGTACGGTATCTTTTGCCGAGTCTTTGAAAAAACTTGGCGAGAACCTGGTGGAGGTGCGGCCGAGCTTCTTTACCGGCGTGCCCGCGGTCTATCGTCTTTTCCATGACCGGATCATGAAAAATATCAGGGGACGAGCACTCTCAAAGCTGCTGTTTTCACTTCCCGTTGCCCGGCAGCTGGTTGTTTCCCGTGTCAGAAAGAACTTTGCCGGCGGGACCATGTTTATCAGCG
>Ga0351906_1153_pt1 | contig 17734 bp, 14 predicted proteins | sample BONcelHT113001E5_FD_206866 | JGI IMG/M metagenome (GOLD analysis project Ga0351906, IMG submission 206866) | Enriched cells from coal bed in the Powder River Basin, Montana, United States - BONCAT cells T11 rep1 HSBNCT.T11.300.1.E5 ... | reverse complement strand
CTCGTAGTCCCCTGGAAATACGGCTTCAAGTATATAAAGTCTATTGTCCGCATCAGGTTTGTGGAGCAGATGCCCATCGGTTCCTGGGCAAAGGTGAACCCCGCGGAATATGGTTTTTACACCAACGTGAACCCTGAAGTTGACCATCCGAGATGGAGTCAGGCAGAGGAGGCCAGAATCAGCGAACTATCGAAAAGAAAAACTCTCATGTTTAATGGATATGAGAAAGATGTGGCCCATATGTATAAAGGTATGGATCTTAAGAAGTTCTTCTGAGGCAAATCCACCGTTTTTCCATTTGCTTGCTTTCGGCAAATTGAAATGTATTACTTCCAAACTTCAGAGAAACGTAAGCAATTACCGGTCAACAGCAGCACAGGCCAAATCACTATCTTCATACCAATATATTTTTGTGTTTTACAGCTTAAAACCGAGTAACGGGTTGGGAGAATGTTCAACACATTCCTTCATATTGATAATGTAGTCAGGCCGCACCTCATCCATCCATCGGGGATAACCGCCAACCCATAAATATGTTAAAAGTTCCTGGAGTCCTCTCTTATCAAAGATGTAAACGCCTACTTTTATAGTTTTGGCAGTTAAGTCTTCGATAACTTTTATCTTTGTCAATGGAGCATAGTGTTTTATAATATCTTCCACAAGCCCCCTCTTTACATAACCTTCCGTATGTTGTTTGAATTCCTCCGGTTTATAGGGAAAAGGGAAATGTCCATAAACCTCCCCGATAAAACCACATAAATCCACACCGGTTATCGCCCCCATCAGATTGCCTATCTGCTTTTCTTCAAGGATATATACATCCCAGTCCATTGCGTATGATTCCTCAGGAGTTTGCGATGCTATTTCCACAATGTAATGAGAGATATCGCTGGCAAAGAAAAAGTAATTGTTCAGCAATATCATGTCTGTTTCAATATTAAAAAAACCGAAGGCAACATCACCATGACTTAGCGATTTAAAAAGAAGGGGCATGATTACTCCTGTCCTCCTGATGCGGGCAGCAATCTTTGGGTCTGTGTTAAAAACAAAGTACGGTTGTGCCGGATTACATTATCATCAATACAAATTTGTTTTGGGACAGTTCCTGATAAATTGCGGCTAAATGCTCCTGGCTGCGGGCCTTAAAGGTTGCTGTAATTGAGAGATATTTATTGCCCGAACTGGTCTTTGTAGTATAGGACACGGTTTCGCCTTCAGCAATATATTTTTCAATGACAACAGCCACGGCAGCATAAAACTCATTTGTGTTTTTCCCGAATACCTTAAGCGGGTATGAGCAGGGAAATGCAAGAAGAGTCCTGGCATCTTTCATATAAGGTATAATGTAAAGAGGAATCGGTTCAAATCTTTATCCTCGACAAAGGTAACTCCATCGGAAATTTCATCGCCAAAAAAACATTCTATTGATTGACGCCCATTGTGCCAATATTTATTCTTACCATTTTATCCGAAGTTAAATAAAAATCAAGAAAATATTTATCAGCGGCAACATTATACAGGCACAAAACCTTGCCGTTTTTTCCTGCAATGAGCAGGAAACCGGTGAATTTCCTTAAAAGTCCTGTTCTGCTTAGTTGTTTTAGGGGTTTTCTCCATTTTTAACGTTGCCGGACAATATTTAATAAGTAAAATTATGTTGATAAAACCTCCTATATCTATAATAATTTAAAGGTCAATAATAAATATATGGAGGTGTATATGAAATTTTTCCGTTTAACCGTACTGTTGTCTTTGTTGTTTTTCGTCCTCTCTGTCGCCCCTCTATGGGCTGATCCCGAGAAGGCAATAAACGCATACAAGAACAAGGACTACAAGACTGCTTTCGCAGAGTTTAAAAAGGATGCGGAAAAGGGTGATGCCAAGGCGCAATACAATCTGGCAGTTATGTATCGCGACGGGCTCGGGGTTCAGAAAAACAGAGCTGAAACAATGAAATGGTATCAAAAAGCGGCAGACCAGGGACATTCTTTAGCCCAGTACAATCTCGGCGTTTCTTACGACAACGGGTTCGGGGTTCCAAAAAATAAAACAGAAGCAGCAAAATGGTATAAGAAGTCGGCGGACCAGGGATATGCCATGGCACAACATAACCTTGCCGTGATGTATGATAATGGCGACGGGGTTCCAAAAAATAAAGCTGAAGCAGTAAAGCTTTACACAAAAGCTGCGGATCAGGGATTGCCTCAAGCACAATTTGACCTTGGCGTTGCATATTACAACGGTGACGGAGTACCGAAAAATATTGCAGAGGCAAAAAAAATGGATCAAGAAAGCTGCTGACCAGGGATTTGAAAAAGCCAAGGAGGCGCTTAAGACAATACAATAGGCATGAATTTGAACTTCAATTCCTAATCCATGAAAAGGAGGTTTTTATGAAAAAATTATGCATTCTGATAAGCATTTTTGTTGTAATGGTTACTCTTTTTGCATCAACAACCAGTTATTCCGGGACAAAGTACAGCGTGTACTGTGCAAATGATAAAATAGAGGTTGATTCACGGGATTTTGCCCAGATGAAATCAGCACGAGGTTCAAATACATGTCTTGTCAAGCAATTCGACTACAGCTCCGATGCAGATAGTTTTGCCAAGAAGGCTGGCGGCAAAGGCGCTTCATGTAAATGTAAGTAAAAATCTTATCCCCAGTGTCCGGCAACGGAAATACCGGACACTGGGGATTTTCCTTTTTTTGCCGGTTTTTTTTCAATTTACCTGTCTTCGGTAAATTGAATCTTTTATCTCCGAACTTCTTAAAATGCAAAGTTATTATTTACTATCTCCGTAAAACCCTGAAAACGTAGCTACACCCATGGAAGCCGGTATCCGAAAGTCATTAATAATCTACTCTATGTTGTTTCACAAGAGAAGACGCGGAGAGCATCCCCAGGCAGTGTATAATCGAGATTATGTCCTTAGCTTTATTGAGAAAAACGTTGAGGAATATTAAAAAATTTGGTATGTTTATTTTATAAAGCGGGGAAGGTTGCTCTCGCAGGTTTTCCTATGAAAGTGATTTATTTAACATGCTATTAACAGCAAAGAATTATATTGAATACGTTGCGTCAGAACAGAGTTTGTCATTGTAAATACTGGAGAGGCCGCAGGTTGAACATACCTGCAAATACTGAATAATTTATATATATATAAAAATATTTAATGAAATAGCTAAACACCTTACTATTATAATATGTTAGATAACAGTAGAGACACCTATGTGCTAAATCATTTGTCACCCGGGAAGAAGTTTGTCTCATCTCCATAATACGCTATTACATTGAAATAACAGTACAATGGTGTTTGGCATGGATATTATCCTTATTTAAGTATTAGTGCAATTAATCACAAAGAGAAATTGAATGCTTAAAAAGGAGCTATAACAATGGAAAAGAACCTTTGGTTAGGTTAATCGATGATGGAGCAACTCTGAGAAGGCATGTTTCAATGGGGCTTATGCGGCAGGGATATTGCACCGAGCAATGCAAAATGGGCATGAAAGGGACGCGCTTTTTGCGAAATCAAGAATGCCATAAGGACAAAATCAAATCCCTTGACGGCGTCCTGCGAATCAAGGAGCGGCCCATACTGACCCTTTTCGGGGTTTAAGAATGTCATGCAGGGAAATTCTTAAAGTGCTGCAAATATATTTTTTAGGATAAGGAGGATGGATGCTACAAACGGAAGAGATAAAATTGGAGCAGAGTAAACATGGATTTTCGGGGTTTAAAATTGAATTATGGAAATACCAGGGTGAGATGGGAGCTCTTATCCCCCTTCTTCAGTCTGCGCAGGAGACCTACGGGTACATACCTGAATCGGCAATCGACTACATCAGTGAGATCGTGGGAATACCGTCAGCCGAGATTTACGGAGTGATAACCTTCTACTCCCAATTCCGTTTAAAACCGATGGGGAAGAATATTATCAAGGTCTGTGACGGCACAGCATGTCACGTGAATGCCTCGACAATGATAATCAGGGCTATCGAGAGTGAGCTCCAGATAGGAAACGATGAAACCACGGAAGATGGTCTCTTCACCCTGCAAAAAGTTGCCTGCTTAGGGTGCTGCTCGCTTTCCCCGGTTATTATGATTAACGACGAGACCTATGGGCGGCTGACGCCTAAAAAGGCACAGCAGCTTTTGAATGAATACAGGGAACAGGCCCAAAAAGAATAACAGACAACGAGGAGAAAGGGATGAAGACAATCAAAGTTGGCCTCGGAACCTGCGGCGTATCCGCCGGAGGAGATAAGACCTATGAGGCTATAAAGGATGAAATAGAGAAACAGAATATCCAGGTTATATTGAAAGAGACCGGCTGTAACGGTATGTGCTATCGGGAACCGCTGATGGAAGTCATCGATGAGCAGAGCCGCTCCTTTATTTACGGAGATGTAACCCCGGAAAAGGCAAAGCGGATCATGACCGATCATATACTTTCCGACAAGCCTGTTTCAGAATGGGTTGTGCAAAGCAATGTGCCCTCTGAGGATGACTCATTTTTCAGTAAGCAGAAACGGATTGTGCTCAGAAATTGCGGCATTATTGATCCTAATTCAATTGAAGAGTACATAGCAGCAGGCGGATACCAGGCCATTCAGAAGGTGCTTAAGGAATACACGCCTGAAGATGTGATAGACATAATCACCCGATCGGGTTTAAGGGGCAGGGGCGGCGGCGGATTCTTAAGCGGCGTCAAATGGAAGTTTGCCCGGCAGGCCGAAGGCGATCATAAATATATCATCTGTAATGCCGATGAGGGCGACCCCGGCGCTTTCATGGATCGAAGCACTTTGGAAAGCGATCCCCACTCCGTGATCGAAGGAATGATGATCTGCGCCTATGCTATCGGCGCCGAAGACGGCTACATCTATTGCAGGGCCGAGTATCCGAAGGCGGTAAAAACACTGAGGGATTCCATTAGACAGGCTCTCAGCAGGGGTTTTCTCGGAAAGAATATATTCGGGTCCAATGTTAATTTTTCCATAAAAATCAAAGAAGGGGCCGGAGCATTTGTCTGCGGTGAAGAAACGGCTCTTATCGCGTCCATAGAAGGAAAGCGGGGTATGCCGCGCTTCAGGCCGCCTTTTCCGGCAAACAAAGGGCTCTGGGAAAAACCGACGAATATCAATAATGTGGAAACCTTCGCCAATGTCACCTGGATTATCCTGAACGGCCCCGAGGCTTTTTCCTCTATGGGCACCGATGACAGTAAAGGCACAAAGGTCTTTGCTCTGGCAGGGAAGATCGCAAGAGGCGGTCTGGCTGAAGTCCCCATGGGAATTACCATTAATGAAATAGTTTTCGATATCGGCGGCGGTATAAAGGACAACAAAAAATTCAAGGCCGTACAGATGGGAGGTCCTTCGGGCGGATGCATCCCTGCTTCTATGGGTGATCTCCAGATCGATTACCAGAAGATCAACAAAACCGGCGCAATTATGGGGTCCGGCGGTCTCGTAGTTATGGACGAAACAACCTGCATGGTCGACATGGCCAAATTTTTTCTTCGTTTCACCCAGGACGAGTCTTGCGGGAAATGCACCTTCTGCCGCATCGGGACAAAACGGATGCTGGAGATTCTGGAAAGGATTACCGACGGTAACGGCGTGGAAGGTGATGTTGCCTTGTTGCAAGACCTTGCCTATCAGATAAGAAATAATACCATTTGCGGTCTTGGTCAGACTGCGCCGAATCCGGTCCTTACAACCCTTAAATATTTCCCGGAGGAATATGAGGCGCATATCAGGGACAAAAAATGTCCTGCCCACAGTTGTTCCGCTCTTCTTACCTATACTATAAAGACTGATGCCTGCAAAGGATGTATGCTCTGTGCCAAGGCTTGTCCTTCAGAAGCTATCAAGGGCGAGAAAAAGAAACCTCATGAAATTGATCCTGCGGCATGTGTGAAATGCGGTAAATGCTTTGAGACCTGCAAATTCGGTGCGGTTTTAATAAACTAACGATGGAGAATGCATATGACTCAAGAAATAGGAGTGACGATAAACGGAAAACCTTATACAGCAAGCCCTGGACAGACTATTCTCGAAGTTGTCCGGGCACACGATATTGACGACATCCCTACCCTCTGCTGGGACCCCAAGCTGCCACCATACGGGTCCTGCTACCTTTGCGTTGTTGAAGTGGAAGGCCTTGAGAAGCTGATTCCTTCCTGCTCCAGCCCCGTAACGAACGGAATGGTCATTTTTACGGATAATGAAAGGATAAAACAGTCAAGAAAGACTGCTCTTGAACTGCTTCTTTCAAATCACTATGCCGATTGCCTGGGGCCATGCACGCAAAAATGTCCTGCCGGCGTTGACGTACAGGGTTATATCGCCCTTATTGCCATGGGCAGAAATAGAGAAGCGGTAAAGCTGATAAAAGAAAAGAACCCGCTGCCTCTTGTCTGCGGCAGAGTCTGCGTAAGGGAATGCGAGGCCGTGTGCCGACGCAACCACGTAGATAGCCCTGTAGGCATTGACTACCTGAAACGGTATGCCTCGGACATCGACATAGAGGACCCCTGGGTTCCTGAACTCCCCCCGAAGAACGGGAAGAAAGTGGCTGTAGTCGGCGGCGGACCTGCCGGCCTTACCTGTGCTTACTTCCTCACCATTACGGGTTACACGGTGACCATCTTTGAAAGATCGTCCCACCTTGGAGGGATGCTCCGCTACGGTATCCCTGAATATCGCTTACCCAAGGCAATGCTTGACAGGGAAATTGCCTGGATTACAGACCTCGGCGTGGAGGTCAGGAAGAATGTTCGCCTCGGAGAGGATTTTACCCTGCAAAGCCTCAGAGATGAATATGACGCTGTTTTTCTTGGAATGGGAGCCCAGAATGCTAAGGGCATGGGACTCCCGGAAGAGGATACGACAGAGGGCATTGTAGGCGGTGTAGAATTTCTCCGCCAGCTTCAGAATGAGGATGTGCCTCAACTCAAAGATAAAGATATAGTCGTTGTGGGTGGTGGAAATACCGCCATTGACGCGGCCCGGTCGGCTCTAAGGATGGGCGCTAAAAAAGTCACTATCCTCTACAGAAGGACAAAGAAAGAGATGCCTGCCCATGAGATGGAGATTGACGCTGCGCTTGAGGAAGGCGTGGAGATTATCTATCTTTCAGCGCCGACAGCTATTGTTGCTGCTAACGGCCGTCTTGACTCTCTGACCTGTATAATGATGGAACTCGGCGCGCCGGATGCAAGCGGCAGGCGCAGTCCTGTACCCAAGGCAGGATCGGAATATAATCTGAAATGCGATCTTGTTGTATCGGCAATAGGTCAGGATATCGATCTCGGCACAATTTGCTCCGACGGCCAGCTCAAGGCAACACGCTGGAACGGCATTATTGCAAACGATAAAACACTCGTAACCTCTATCCCCGGTGTATTTGCCGGTGGAGATGTAGTCACCGGACCTGCTGTGGCAATAGACGCTATAGCCCACGGCAAGCGCGCAGCAGAGGCAATAGACAATTACATCGGCAAAACTGCGGCTGAACCGGCATCAATGGGTTTTGTGAGCCGCAAGGAAAGCTACGGAGACATACCTGAAAGCGAATTTCTCCCTGTCTTAAAGATACCCAAGGAACGGATGGGAGAACTTGCACCTGCACAAAGGACAAAGACTTTTGATGAAGTGGAACTTGGATTTACCGAGGAACAGGCAATGACCGAGGCATCACGGTGCCTGGAATGCGGCTGTTCAGCTCTCTTCGACTGCTCTTTAAGAAAATACGCAACGGATTTCGGCGTTGATATCAGCCGGTTTCTTGGGGATGTAAGACAATACAAGGTAGATTTCAATCACCCCTTTATAAACCTTGACCCGAACAAATGTATTGCCTGCGGCCGCTGCGTAAGGACCTGCTCGGAAATTCTGAAAATATCGGCACTGGGCTTCGTCTACAGGGGATTCAAATCTGTTGTGAAACCTTCAATGGAGAAAAAACTTCTCCAGACCAACTGCATATCTTGCGGAAATTGTATTGCTGCCTGCCCGACAGGCGCCATCTCCGAGAAGATGCCCTTCAAAAAACCGGGGCCCTGGGCATCCGACAAGGTTGAATCAGTCTGCAGCTTCTGCTCTATGGGATGCAATCTAAACTACAAAATCTTTTACGACAACTGCTTTACCGTGGCCAACGTGAACGGCTCCTCTCATAATAAAGGCTACCTCTGCTCAAAGGGCCGTTTCGGATACCGGTATATGCTCGATAATGGAAGACTCCTGAAGCCCATGATTAAGAAAAAAGGCCGTCATATTGAGGCAAGCTGGGATGATGCTCTTGACAGCGCAGCCGACAAGATAAAGTCTATCGTGGATAAATACGGGCCCGATTCTGTTGCTGTTTTCGGATCGCCAAGGATGACTAATGAAGAACTCTACATTTTGCAGAAATTTGCCCGTGCAGGACTCAAAACCAATAATATCGGGAGTTTCAGCAACCTTATGAATAATGTCGAGCAGGATTGTCTTGACGACATGTTCGGCCTCACCGTTTCCACAACAACGCTGGATGATTTTAAAACAGCCGACGTGATCATCGTTATGAATGCAGATCTTTCAGAGGATAATCTGATTGCGGAACTGAAGATTAAATCAGCCCAGAAAAGAGGAGCCCGGATTGTTACCGTTAATTCGTCCGAGATACCCCTCAATAAGGTATCTGACCTCTGGATAGACGCGAAACGAGGCACAAATACGGCGCTTATACAGGGCGTCTGTAAGTCTGTAATCGACAAGGGCCTTGAAGATAAAAACTTTGTTCAAAACAGAACGGAAGGGTACGAGGCATTCAGGGAATCACTCTCGGAATTCAGCCTTGAGTCTGTCGCCGGGATGACGGGTGTGGACGCTGCAAAGATTGCAGAGTTATACAATCTTGTAAGCAAACCCGATACAAATGTAGTTGTATTTTACAGTGTTGATTCTATCTGGGAGAAGTCCAAAAACGACCTGCAGGCGCTGGGCAACCTGATGATGCTGACAGGAAAAATAGGCAAACCCGGCAACGGCCTCATAATTCTCCGGGATTTCTCGAATTCTCAGGGTCTTGTGGATATGGGCGTTGATTCAAAATACCTTCCCGGCTTCATTAACAGCGCAGAGACAGGGAAGATCGACGATCTTGGCAAAAAATGGAATACTGACCTGAAGATGCTTTTTAAGCCTGTTGACCTTGTAAATGCCCTGGAGAGCGACAGGATCAAGGCTCTTTTGATCTTTGGAGAAGATCCGCTCCATGACGTATCAAACCTGAATTTTATCGGCGGAGCCGAGTTTATGCTTGTGGTGGATCATTTTATGACAGAGACGGCGCTGGAAGCAGATGTAGTTTTACCTGCGGCCATGCCTGTGGAAACAAGCGGATCATACACAACCTGCGACAGGAGAGTCCAGAGGTTTGCAAAGGTCTTCGAGCCGAAAACAGGCATGGAGAACTGGCAGATTATAGGTGAACTTGCCCGAAGATTGGCCGCGGACATGCAATTCTCCTCAGTGGATCAGATTTTCACCGAGATAGGAGAAACCGTGTCATTTTACGGCAATCTGGCAGCCAATGGTTTCTGGGGTAAGGACTTCCTGGCAAAGGAATTCCCGACAGCAACGGGAAAAGGACGTTTCAGCAGCATTACCGTAGATTTGAATCCTATAAATACTGAAAAGACGCCTTACCTTTTCAGCGACCACTACTTTAACACAAAGCTGAGGGCAAAACTAAGACCCTAAGTTTAAACACAGTAATGCGTGAAGCATTCAACAAGGGGTAGGACCTGAGTCCTGCCCCTTGTTTTTGTATACTGTGAAACTTATGGTTTCAATGGATTATTTTATGGTATACTGCAACTGTTCCGCATAAACTATTAAGCCTTGAAGGAGAAGAGACATGGAATCATTTCCTGACGCGGCAAAGATTACAGACGTTCTTAACAGACGTATCAGAGAACTGGAGTGCCTGTACAGCATTAGCGCGGAACTCAGGATTGACGACAATCCCGGAGAAAGGTTCAAGACTGTCACCGCTCACCTCATCAATGGTCTCCGATTATCGGAAACCGCCTCCGTTTCAATCTGGTTCGATGAAATAGAATATACCACCCGACCATTGCCGAAGGAACGCGTAACAGAGACTTTGGTCTTCGATATCATGGTAGCCGGCAGAAAAAGAGGCGCTATAGAGATACTATTTCAGGAAAAGACTCCTTTCTCCGATGGAGCAAAAAGACTCGTTAAAGAAATCAGCCTCAAGATCTCAAATACCGTCGAGCGGCGCGAATTGGCCGCAGAGCTTAAGCAGTACGCCGGAAGCCTTGAGGAACTGGTAAGCAAGAAGACTCAGGAACTGGAGAAATCAAAAAAAAGATATGAGGACTTTTTTAAGGATGCGCCGACGCCGATGCTCATTTCGCGTTTCAACGGCGACATCATGAAGGCCAACAGGGAATTCTACCGCCTTCTTCAATACCCTGAAGACGGTTCAGTCCACCTTAATTTTGTCCGTGACAGACTATACGAAGATCCGGGGGTCCGGTCGATTATATATGAAAAGCTGAAGCAGGACGGATTCCTGGAACGTTTCGATCTTACATTGCTTGACCGCAATGGAACCCCTATCCCTGTAATAGGCTCCTACATCATTATTGATGTGGACGGAGAGAACTGTGTTGAGTCCGTTTATAAGGACATACGGATACGCAAGGAGCTGGAGCGGAAGCTTATAGAACAGAATGAGAATCTTGAAAAGAACGTGCTTCAGAGAACACTCGATCTGGAGAACCAGAAAAACCTCCTTGTCACAAAAAATCAGGAGCTTGTCTCCCTCACTAAGAAGCTGAGAGAGAGCAAAACGAGGCTCCAGTTGCTCTTCCAAACAATTACCGACACAGTTGTAGTTATTGATCCCGACTTCAATATCCTTATGTCGAACCAGAAGGGTGTCGGCAAAAAAGGAAAGTGCTACAAACGCATATTCAATCTGGATAAACCCTGTGAAGACTGTCATATAGAAAAGGTTTTTAAGGAAAGCTCCTCTGTGTCGCTGGAAAAGATAGTGGATGGAGAGCATTATCTTCTTCGGGCATACCCGATAATTGACGCTGATTGCCAGGTTACAGGGGCTTTGGAAATATCCCGTGTAATCACAAAAGAAAAAAATATGGAACAGCAACTGCTTCAGGCCGACAAATTAGCATCTCTCGGACAGCTTGTTTCCGGCATTGCCCACGAGATTAACAATCCTAATACCTTTATCCGGGGTAATCTGACCATTGTACAGGAGGCGCTCAACGATATAATGCCCATACTTGACCGCACCTACGAAGCGCGCCCTGATCTTCGCATTGCCCGTCTCAACTATGAGATGTTCAGACAGTCCATTCCGGTTCTTGTAGACGACATGGTGCAGGGGGCAAACAGAATTAAAGGGATCGTAGACGGTTTGAGAAAATTTGCGAAACGCGATGAAGGACTTCTTAACGAGAGTGTAAATGTGAATGCTATTACAGAGGCCTGCCTGAGACTCGTGGACAACCAGGTCCGAAGAACGGCAGATGTTAAAGCTGAACTTGACCCGGACTTGCCGGAGATTACGGGCAATGCCCAAAAACTGCAACAGGTTATCGTGAATGTCCTTATAAACGCATCCCAGTCTATAGACAAGCCGCGAGGCTCCATTGTGGTTTCATCATACAGGCCGAATAACAGGGAGATCGTACTGAAAGTGAGCGACAACGGCAAGGGCATGGATGAGAAGACAGTGAAACAGATTTTCGATCCTTTTTATACAACAAAAAGGAACCAGGGCGGGACAGGCCTCGGACTTTCCATTGCCTACGGGATAATCAAAGAACATAAAGGCAGAATTGAAGTGGAAAGCAAGGCGGGTGTCGGAACGACTTTCTCCATCTATGTTCCCATAAGTCCTTAAGGAGGCTTAATGGATAGAATCCTTGTAATAGATGATGATCAGGCAGTGCTCAACTACCTGAATATTTTTCTTCTTCAGGCCGGCACTTTTGATGTAACCACGCTGTCCAACAGTACAAAAGCTTATGATGCAATCAAGGACGGCAACTACGACCTACTGCTCCTCGACATGGATATGCCCGAAGTGACGGGACTCGACATCCTTAAGAGGATCTATGAAGAAAGTATTGATATAAAAACCATAGTTCTTACCGGCGTGGAGGACGTCTCTCTTGCCGTAGCTGCCATGAAACTGGGCGCTATCGAATACCTGACAAAACCGGTTGATAACGACCGCCTCCTGAACCTTATGAATACTGCGCTGGAACAGAGGAGGGTCTCCAGAAACGTTGAATCCGAATTGACGGCAGCGGCTAATCTCAGATTTAAAGAGGCATTCAAGGAAATAGTCACACAGGACGCGAAGATGAATGATGTTTTCTCTACAGTGGAGAAGATGGCAATCACCGACAACAGTGTCCTCATATGGGGAGAGAGCGGAACGGGAAAAGAGCTTATTGCCCGGTCGATACACCGGATCAGCAAACGGAATGGACAGAACTTTGTTGCCGTAAATGCCGGTGTTTTTGCGAGCGAACTCTTTGCGTCGGAATTTTTCGGACATAGCCAGGGGGCTTTTACCGGCGCAACATCCAACAAGAGAGGATTTCTTGAGGAGGCTGACAGGGGAACGCTTTTTCTCGATGAGATAGGCGAACTGGCGCTTCCTATCCAGGTAAAGCTGCTGCGTGTTCTTCAGGAAGGAGAGTTCTTCCGTCTCGGGTCGACAAAAAACCTTAAGGTTGATGTGAGGATTATCGCTGCTACAAATAAAAACCTCCATGAGGAGATGAAAAAGGGCAACTTCAGGAAAGACCTTTTCTATCGTCTCAACATTAACTCCGTCTATCTCCCTCCGTTAAGGGAGAGAAAAGGAGACATTCCGCTGCTTTCGTATCACTTCCTGCGCAGGTTCTGCCAGATGAACAATAAGAAGATCGAGAAGATATCTGAAGGGGTGATGAAATACCTTACCAGATACGATTATCCCGGCAATATCCGTGAGCTGATGAACATCATCAACAGCGCCGTCATCGTAGAGTCCTCCAATGAATTAAAAAAGAAATCATTGCCCAGCTATTTTCTCGAAAATGCGGGGTTCGGCGACAGTGGACCAATGGACGCTCCCCTGAAGACTCTTGAGGAAATTGAAAATGATCATATAAGGAGAGTCCTCGATTACACGGGCGGCAACAAAACCAAGGCAGCCCAGATACTGGGGATATCAAGAATCAGCCTCATCTCAAGATCAAAAAAACAGATGGCTATGAGTGAGAGCGATGTCCATTAAATTATAATATTAATTTTCCCATCTGAAACAAATTGAAAAAGCCGTAAAGAATAGAGCATGATTCCAACTACAGCTCTGTCCTTGTGACAACACCGTGAAGTTTATTGGAAGGCAAATCATGGAACTGCACAAAGGGAGGGGCAAGTTTTTTGAAAACAGAGAATATTTTCCATATGAAATTATGGGTGGCAATTTCTTCAAGCCCGTAAAAGATGCTTTTCTCAATAATTCCGGCATTTTTGAGTATTTTTTCAATATCTACCACTTCCATATATCCCATCTGAATTTCAAAATACCGCAGTCCATCGGCAAGGTCCTCTTTAAAAAAACCATTAACACCAAAGGGTTCGTCCGTTGTAACAAGAGAAACGACAATATTGTCTTCATAAATGATATTGTTCATAAACATCGTATGAACAATATAGGAGGGAATTTTCTTTACATCACGGGCAAAAAAAAGGGCTGTGCCCTTTATTTTATTCAACTCCTTATAAAGCTGGTTGTAGCTGAAAAGAAAGGTGTCAAGCTTCAGAGGGCGGACAGACCGGTAAAGTTTTCTCTGACCTGCAGTATATATAAGGATTATGCTCAAAGGGATAGCTGCAATAATAAGGGACCAGTATCCTCCGTTCGGCAATTTATAGGTATTTGAAGCAAGAAAGACTACATCTATAATGGTAACTAAAAGAGCGATAAGCGTTTTGGTCCTCTCCTTTCTTGAATAGAATATCATTGTCATCATAATGCCGGTCAAAGTCATGGTGCCTGTTACGGCAAATCCGTAAGCTACAGCAAGTTTGTTGGACTCTTTAAAAAGGAAAATGATAAAGAGCACTGATATTAAGAGAAACCAGTTCACAAATCCGATATAAATCTGTGATCTCATTTCTGTTGAAGTATATTCAACTTTAAACATAGGCATTAAACGGGTATTAATCCCCTGATAAAAGATAGAAAACATGCCGCTGATGAGCGCCTGAGAAGCAATAACTGTGGCAACAATGCTGAGAATCAGAAAGGGGATATATAATAATTTCGATTCGTGCATCATCATGCCGAAGAGCACATTCCAGGCGCTGGCCGGCTGATTGATAACAAATGCGCCCTGTCCGAGATAATTGAGCAGCAGCGCCACAAACACAAAATACCATGCCCTGATAATAGGCTTGCGTCCAAGATGCCCCATATCGGCATAGAGAGCCTCGCCTCCTGTCGCGCATAGGATCACCTCTGAAAGGACAAAAAAACCTGCAAGGCCGTTTTCATAAAAAAACCTGAACGCGTAGTATGGATTAACAGCCTTCAGGACAGAAGGAGTCTGGATGATAGATATAATACCGGATATGCCGAGCGCCAAAAACCATACAAACATGATAGGACCGAAGGCGCCTGCTATTTTTTCCGTCCCTTTTTTCTGAAAGATAAAGAGTAAAAAAGCGATAATGCTCGCAATAATTATCAGTGTCATCTGCTTTGTTTCTTTAAAGCCCGGAACAAGAAGAATTCCTTCCACAGCACTGAGTATACTTATGGCAGGAGTGATAACGCCGTCGCCTACAAGCAGAGAAATGCCTACAAAACTAAGAATTGTGACAAAAACAGCGTTTCGGCTTTTCCTGACATACCGCAAAAGTATGCTCCTCAGGACTATCGTGCCTCCTTCGCCCTTTTCACTGAGACTCATTGCAAGCCACCCGTATTCGACAGAAACAAGTATTATTAACGTCCAGACAATGAGAGAGAGAACGCCGATAACATTATCATAGGTCGGTTTCAATAAAAGGAAAATCACCGTCAATGTATAAATAGGGCTTGTACCGATATCCCCGAAGACAAGACCGAGTGATTTTATTATGCCTTTTGCATCATGAATTATTTGTTCTTTTTTTGAATATTCCTGTGTCGAGTCGTTTGCATTCATCATAAAGCGTCTTATAATATCGCTTATTCACGGTAAGTTCAACTTTTTTGTTAAACCCTGCTGCCATAAGCCTATACCAATTCGCCTTCAATCATATTTGCCTGCCTCAGTTTCAAGTAATAACAGGGTCTTATGGGAGGACACAGTCAGCGCGCTCAGCTTTTTAAGAATATCTTCCTGAAGGGAAGGCGGAACTGATACTGATTCAAAACCGGATTTGGAATCGGCTAAGAATGTGGCGTATTCAATTGCTGCCGGAATAAACTGTTTCTAAACATATCTATTGCTGCCAGGCCTCCAATACGGAGTTATTAAACTGTTTTATGGGATCCCTCAGCCGCCCTGCCTTCTCCGCCTTTACCATCAGGCTCCACCCGAGGCGATTCCAGGGGAAAATACGGCCGAGGGCTTTATCAATAAGAGTCAGAGATTCCAAACGATAAAATTCTTTTCCTGAAGAAGGTAATGCCGGGAATTTGTGGGGGATAATGTAGGCAGATCTCCAGGCAACGGGCCTTAAACCTGCGTCTTCCAATTTCCTTGCAAGACCGCGGGGCGAGTAGAAACGCAGATGAGTTTCGTCCCACCCGTACCAGTCTTTTTCCTGAAGAAGGATGCGATGATACAGCCCCTGAGTTAAATAATTAAGACAAAGATTATTCTGAGTGCTCAGGACTATTGTCCCGTCAGGTTTGAGAGCTTGCGAAGCTTTTTGGAGTAAAGCATCATCATCTTCTATATGTTCGATAACATCCTTCAAAAGAATCACATCAAAGGAAAGAGGGGGTAAAAAAACCGGAAAATCTTCCCTTGCTATCCATTCACAGCGATTTTCAACCTCTTCCTGCGCAGCAAAGAAGCGGGCCGTCGAAAGAACGGTCTCTTCCGCATCAACTCCTGCAACGCGTGAAGCGCCCTGTCTGGCGGCATAAACAACAAACATCCCCGCTCCGCAGCCATAATCAAGGAAGGTTTTACCTTTCAAATCCCCCAGCAGTTCCTTTACATAGTGGTTCTTGATCCTGCTGTAAGCTTTTTTCTGCTGATCCAGATAAATTCGCAGTGACTTTTCCTGGTCTGACGACCGTATCCAGTGATCTTCGGCATATTTTTTTCTTATCATAGGCAAGTTTTCCTGAAACCTTTGAAAAAACCTGCAATGCAGAAATAACGTATTATGCATCCTTCCTGAAAAGAATCTCCGAATACAGCTCTTCCCAGTCCTTCCGCTCCCGTTCTTTAGAGAATTCTTTCATTCGTTCTCTGGCAGCGGCCCCGAGAGATAAACCCCTGTCAGGCAGATTTATAATGCGCTCCAGCGCGTCGGCAATAGCACGGGAATTGCCCCAGGGAACAACAAACCCGGACAGGGCATCCTCCATCAGGTCTTCTACTGCCCCGACGCGGGTAGCAACACAGGGGAGGCCGCCGGCCATTGCTTCCATAAGGATGTTGGGACAACCCTCCGAAACTGAAGGAAGGACAAAGGCATCAAGATTGATAAGCCATTCCGCTATCCTGTCGTGAGGAAGGGCGGGATAAAAAAGAAGTATATTCTCAATGCCTGTTTTTTGAATCATTGTTTTATAGGCCCGTTCTTCCGACGGACGGAGCATACCCGTCAATTTCAGGACAATATTATGCTTTTTACGCAACTGCGCTATTGCCTTAAAGAGATAAGGCAGTCCCTTTGCGTATTTAAAGATGCCTGCGCAGCCAATCCGGAAAACTATGTTTTTGTCGGAGGCAGCCCACGACTCTGCCGGTATTTCAACGGAATTGTAAATAACCCTTCCTTTATCTTTCACAGGCGTAAGCGCGTCTGCCCTGTCAAGGAGATCCTGACTCAATGCCGTGACTCTGTCCGCCAGTTCCAGACCGCTTTTGCACATGGCAACCTTTTCCGGGCTGAAGATGTATTTTTTTATATCATTGCCTGCAATAGTCGCGATAAAAGGTCTGCCTGCTTTCCGCGCAAAAAGTCCCGTGATATACCCGAGAGGGTAGAGAAAAAAACTGTGAAAAAGATCAAAGGATTCGGCATTATGGAGAAGCTCCAGTGACTGATGCATCATTTTGAAGGTACGAGTATGAGGACAATCCCACATAGTAAGAGGCCTGCCGGAAAGGTCTTCTTTTCCTGCCCACAGTCTGTGGACAATAATCCCGTCTATAACATCATCATGTCTGTTTTCATCAAGAAGAAGGAGATCTTCATCCGTCACTGTGAAATGAGCTACATGAACCTCCATTCCCATATCGCATATATGCCGCGCGACGCGCTCTACAGTCACTGCAAGCCCGCCCCACTGGTCAGGAGGATATTCCGGAGTAACAATACATATTTTCATAGCAGTCGGAATATATTAAACCATATTTTTAATCTTTCAGCATAAAAATGTTTGAGAATGAGACAGAGAGAAGATGACTCGGCAACAAAACAGGGATAACACCGATGGGTTATCCCT
>Ga0351906_1148_pt1 | contig 17940 bp, 17 predicted proteins | sample BONcelHT113001E5_FD_206866 | JGI IMG/M metagenome (GOLD analysis project Ga0351906, IMG submission 206866) | Enriched cells from coal bed in the Powder River Basin, Montana, United States - BONCAT cells T11 rep1 HSBNCT.T11.300.1.E5 ... | reverse complement strand
AGACCGGTATGTATGATGCATTAAAAGGCAAAGAAGTCCTTGTAACGGGCGGACTGGGTTTTATCGGGAGCAATCTGTCCATAGAACTGGTTAAAGCCGGGGCCCATGTTACCATTGTAGACAATATGCTGCCCAGGCAGGGGGGAAATATCTTCAACATCAAGGATATTGAAGAGAAAGTGAAGGTTAATTTTTCAGATGTGAGAAACGAACTTTCAATGAACCATCTTGTAAAAGGAAAGGATTATATATTCCATCTTGCGGGACAGGTAAATCATGTGGACAGCATGCGCAACCCCCTTCAGGATCTTGATATAAACTGCCGCGGAACGCTCGTACTCCTTGAATCATTAAGGCATCACAATCGCTCTGCCAGAGTGATCTTTGCCGGGACAAGAGGTGAGTACGGGTCAAGCGTAAAACTCCCTGTAGATGAAGACCATCCTACAAACCCCATGGGAATTTACGCAGTTACCAACTTAACGGCTGAAAAGATGGTGCTCGTCTATGACGATATATTCGGGATAAAGGGGGCATGCTTAAGGATAACAAACACATTCGGACCGCGGCATCAGATGTTGCACGATGAATACGGCGTATTTAACTGGTTTATCAGAAAAGCAATGGATAACGATGAAATTCCTGTATTCGGAGACGGCAGGATACTTCGCGACTTCCTCTATGTGGAAGATCTTGTAGATTGTTTGCTCAGCATGGCAACCATAGATACAGCTTACGGAAAAGTTTTTAATATAGGCACAGGCATACCGGTGAGCTTTATTGATCTTGCAAAAAAGATTGTAGAGGTGACAGGCACAGGAAAGGCGATATTTACTGAATTCACCCAGGAAAGAAAAGAGGTTGAACCCGGCGATTATTATGCCGACATTTCTTTGATTAAAAAAACTGTAGGGTGGCAGCCGCGCATTACGCTGGAAGAGGGTATTAGAAGAACAGTGGTGTTTTACAAAAAATATGGAAAGGAGTACTGGTAATGATTGTAAATATATTTAACCTTGAAAGGGATCATGAGGAAATAAAAGGCGAAATTGTCAGCCGCTTTGAAGACGTGCTCTCAAACGGCGAATATATATTGGGAAAGGAAGTAAAGGCATTTGAAGAAGCCTTTGCCGCGTATATAGGCGTTAAATATGCCATAGGGGTAAACAGCGGAACAGATGCATTGAAGATAGGCGGTCTTTCTACGGGGCTTCAAAGGGGAGACAGGATTGTCACAACGCCGAATACATATATCTCCACTGCAATGGGTCTTTCCATACAGGGAATTGAACCTCTTTTCTGTGATATAGAACTCGATACATACAATATGAATCCCCAAAAACTCGAGGATTTATTAAAGAAAGAGAAGGGTGTTAAACTCTGCATTCCTGTCCACCTCTACGGACACCCCTGCCGGATGGATGAAATCCGGGATATATGCGCCGCATACGGGGTGAAGATTCTTGAAGATGCCTGCCAGGCCCATGGCTCCAGATATAAAGGCGATATGGTAGGCAGACTGGGGGATGCTGCCGCATTCAGTTTCTATCCGACAAAGAACCTCGGCTGTTACGGCGACGGCGGCATTATTGTCACGGATTCGGAAGAAATATATAATAAGGCAATAATGTTGAGAGCTTACGGACAGGAAGGAAAACATGTTCATGCCGTAGAAGGTTTTAATTCGAGACTTGATGAGGTACAGGCAGCGATTTTGCGTCTTAAGCTCGATCTGCTTGACCGGTGGAATACAAAAAGAAGGCACTTCGCATGGCTATACAAAAGAGACCTTGCCGACACGCCCCTTGTGCTCCCTGAAGAAGCGCCCTGGGCATACCATGTTTATCATCTTTTTGTGGTCCGGGCAAAAAAGAGAGATGAATTAACGAGATATCTGAAAGAAAAAGGCGTCTCCACTCTCATACACTACCCTACACCCATACATCTCCAGCAGGTATATGGACACCTTGGACACAAAAAAGGCGCTTTCCCGAACTCGGAAACGGCAGCGGAAGAGATCATTTCCCTGCCTATGTATCCCTCCCTGAAAGAGGACGAGGTCCTGTATGTATCGAAATGCATCCGGGAATACTATGGGGTGTAACGGGGCAACAATATGAAAATCCTTCAATTATTCAGTGACTGGAAATGGACCGGTCCCGCAGAACCCACAGTATCACTATGTGAAGCGCTGACAGGCGAGGGAGTGGATGTAACTCTGGCATTCAGATGCGCGCCATCGGATTTCAAGGAAAGAACCGTTGGAAAACAGGCAAAGGAAAGGGACATAAAAACCTTTGACGGATTCAGGATGAACAGATATTTTTCTTCCAAAGACTGGCTTTATGATGTGAGAGCCATAAAATCCTATGCTTCAAATAAGGGGATTGACATAATACATACCAATCTTTCCCATGATTACTTTACGGTAATTTTTTCCCTCCTCTTTTCAAACAGCGGTCCTTTAATTATCCGGACAGATCATAAAAGGGATGGAATGCCTGTCAACAGGTTCATGTCATGGGCAATGGGACGCACTGACGGCCTTGTAAGTTACAGTAAAAGCATCATGAAACAGGACGTAGAGGCATTCGGATTTCCACAGGAAAGAACCTGTGTAATCCCTCCCGGAGTAAGACCGTACAGCGGCCCTGTAAGGGATATGCGGGATGAATTCGGTATAAAAAAGGACGAAATGGTTATCGGCATCATCGGCAGACTTAAGCCCGACAGGGGATATGACGTCATACTCAAGGCATTCGGTCAGCTTCGAAACAGGATGGACAAAGTAAAACTTCTCATCATGGGGCGAAGCTCACAGATAGAACAGAGCATTAAGCAGCCCATTGTCAAACTGGGTCTTGAAAATGACGTAATTCTCGCCGGTTACCAGATAGAAGATTACTTCTCAGTCATTTCAACCTTTGACCTCTTTGTTATGATGAGGGCGGGTAGCGACGGCACGGCACGGGCGCTCCGGGAAGTAATGGCTATGGGAAAGCCTGCCATAGTGTCGGATATGGGGATGCTGCCCGAACTTGTAGAAGACGGGGGAAACGGCTATGTTGTAAAGCTCGATGAGCATGAACTTGCCGCGAGAATGGAAGCTGTTCTCTCAGATGAAGAGAGAAGGAATGCCTTTGGCATAAAGGCTAAACAAAGTGCTGTAGATAAATGGAATTTCGCTGTTCAGGCTCAGGAAATGAAGGCTTTTTATGAAAAACTTCTTAAAATGAAAAAGAAATAATGATCCGGAATCCCTTTCGTTATTGATGGCGTTATCCCATCAATAACGAGGTGCCCATACTACTCCCCGTACTCATCAAGATACCGTTCAATATATTCCGTCACCCTTTCCTTGGGTTGATATACGCCGAAATGGCCTTCACAAAGCACATCCGCCTCCAGGGCAAGAAGTTTTTCCATGGATTCCTGCCAATGAGACATATTTGCCCCAAATTCCGCAAGGAAAGGGCCGTGGATATCCTGACCGAAAAGTATTCTTTTTCCTCCCCTGTCGAGATAAATTGACATAGACCCCGGCGAATGTCCCGGTGTATGCAGGCAGATTATTTCCTGTTCGCCGAATTGAAGACGCTCCTCCTGGGAATTGATTTTCACGTCAATGGGCAGAGGAGATAAGCTGATCCCGTACCAGTCGGCGCCGGTCATAATGTTGTCGCCCCGCTCCAGAACATCAGCATCAAGGTCATGCATAATGATGCGGGAGCCGAATCTCTTCCGCAATTCATACGCGCCGCCCACATGGTCAATATGACAATGCGTGAGGATTATTGTTGAAAGTCCGGCAGGGTCAAAACCCAGTTCCTGGATGTTCCCTATAATCATATCAACGCTTGAACCTGCTCCGGCGTCTATAAGCACAAGCTCTCCCAGGTTCAACAAATAGACCGAGCAATCCCTTGAATCCGTCATGCCCGAATCTGCAACAAGATATATGTCCTTTACGATTTCTACAGGCTTCATTTTTCCCCCTTCACATATGTATTATCCGACAATATTATCATGTTTTTAATATTGTGAAAAGTAGTTATGGTCAAAAAAAAGCTGCACAGATAATAAATGAAGAAACAATTTGACAAATCACTATTCAAAAAGGCTAAATAATACAGATCAAATGCTAAAAATATTCACTCTATTAATTATAATTATTATGCTTACCGGGCCTGCCTTCGCTGGCCGTCCATTGGTTACCGATGATACGGGTACACAGGGAAAAGGCAAGTATCTCCTGGAGTTTAGCGGAGAGTATTCCATTGACAACGATGAAGCCACAGACGTAAAGAAAAAAACCTTTACCACGGAATTGGATTTCGGGGTAACCGACAATATAGATTTGATTCTTACTGCAGCGTATCAAGGTATGCGGATCGACAATCCAGGGAGTACAAAATCAACTGATAGTCTCAACGACACGCTTATAGAGCTGAAGTATCGTTTTTATGAAAATAAGAGTGGTCTGAGTTTTGCAGTTAAACCGGGTGTTTATCTGCCTACCGGTGATTATACAAAAGGCTACGGGGGTGGTGATGTAAGGTACGGAACCGGAGAAGTAAGATACAGGCTTTATTTCATAGGCACAAAAGAGTTCAAGCGGACCGCCTTTCATTTGAATCTCGGTTACATGAGAAACGAAGCAAGGTTCGAGGCAAGAAAGGATCTGCTCCATGCATCCTTTGCAGGAGAATGGAAAATTACAGAAAAACTAAAAATTGCCGGCAATATCGGCATTGATACAAGCCCGGACACTGATTCCAACATTGATCCGATCTTTGTTCTGGGCGGGTTTGTTTATTCCTTCACCGATACAATAAGTGCGGATTTCGGCATAAAACACGGTTTAAATGCGCCAGGATACGACCTCACATACAGCGGCGGAGTCTCTATAAAATTCTAACTGACTTGATTGGATTAAAAAACCCCTTACAAAGGAGCATACATGACAAAGTTTATAAGGTTATTGACGGCTGTTTTCTGCGTTACAGCGCTATTTTTCCTGTCCGCGGCATCATCAGCGGCTGGTTTTAATGCTGAAAGCTATAGAACTTTTGTTAAGGGTGAAATGAAAACATGGAATGTGCCGGGCGCTGCAATTCTTGTCATAGAGGATGGAAAGGTTGTCTTTTCCGAAGGTTTCGGCTACAAGGATATTGAAAAAAAGACTAAAGTAACGCCCAAGACTGTTTTCGGCATTGGTTCATGCAGTAAAGCCTTTGCTTCACTTCCTATAGCCATGCTTGTTGATGAGAAAAAAATGGATTTCGACAAGCCTATCCGGAAATATTACCCCGCTTTTAAGCTACATGATGCCTATGCCACTGAATACCTGACAATACGGGATTTACTGTCCCACAGAACAGGGCTCCCCAGATATGATACAGCCATTGATCCGAAAGATCCGTCAAGGGATGAAGCAATGAAAAAGCTCAAATATTTTAAGCTGAATAAAGGCATCAGAGAGCGCTTTCAATACTGTAATTTTCACTATATGGCGGCAGGAGCAATAGTAGATAAAGTTTCAGGGATTGCCTGGGAGGAATTTGTATCGAGCAGAATATTCAAACCCCTGAATATGAACAGCTCCAGCCTCTCCCCCGAAGATTTAAAAAAATCCCCTGATTATGCTTTTCCTTACAAGATGAATGTGGAAGCATTAAAGAAATTCCCTGAAAATCAGGCAGAGTATGTCGGTGTACCATTAAAGAAAGTTCCTGTTGAGAATATAGGGGTATACGGGCCTGCAGGCTCAATCAATTCCAACCTTGAAGATATGGCAAAGTGGGTCATGCTGCACCTGAATCAGGGTAAAATCGGTGATAAACAATTGGTTTCCAGAGATGCATTAACCGAGCTTATTACACCGCAGATATTGACAGGCGGACCGCTTAAACATGAAGAGGTTCTGCCGGGAAGCTATGGCATGGCATGGGGGATAACACCTTACCGGGGAAATTATCTTGTCAGCCACGACGGCATGATTGAAGGATTTACCGCTCATGTGGGCTTTATTCCCGGGAAAAACATTGGTCTGGTAATCCTTACCAACAGGGCGGATAACTATGAATTTATCTCCTCCCTGTCTTTTTCCACATATGACAGAGCGCTGGGGTTAAAAGAAATATCCTGGAGCAAGAGACTGATTGATGAATTTCCGGCTGCACTGGCAGGTTTGAAAGCAAACAGGGAAACTGAGGAAAAGAACAGGAAAAAGGATACAAAGCCGTCCCATGCTCTGGCCGATTATGCCGGAAAATATGAGCATCCGGCCTTCGGTGCAGTGAAAATAGAGTTTAAAGACAACAACCTCGTATTTTCTTTAAGAGATATTAAGGATACGATTACAACCCTCAAACACTTCCAGTACGATACATTTAAAACATCGAGCAAAAGCATTATCGGAGGTTTTGATATGAAGATGACCTTCATGATGAATGAAAAAGGCGATATAGACAGACTCTTACTTCCCCTTGAGCCGGCTGTTAAAGATATTGTGTTTAATAAGGTTAAATAATATCAGTATGTTGAGGGCATTATGACCGACAATACATCCTTTACTGTCCGCGATATGCCGAAGGAAGAAAGGCCAAGAGAAAGACTTCTCCGGCTTGGCCCGGAAGCGCTTTCCTCGCCGGAGCTTCTGGCGCTGATTATCGGTCGCGGAGTTTCAAAAAGATCCGTCATGACCATTGCTCAGGAATTATATGCAAAATTCCGCAGCGTCAGGGCCATAAGCGAAGCAACCATAGAAGAACTTTCAGAGATTAAAGGCATCGGCGCGGCAAAGGCAATACAGATCAAGGCATCTTTCGAGCTTGCGAAAAGGCAGGAGTTGGAAACAGAGAATGGATTTGAGGGTATGGATATCAAAAATCCTCAGAGCGTTGTTAAGGCTATACAGGCAAGCATCAAGGACATGAAAAAAGAGCATTTTATGCTCATTATACTTAATACGAGAAATAAGATTATCTGCATTGAAAACATCTCTGTAGGCACCCTCAACGCCAGCCTGGTTCATCCCAGAGAAGTTTTCAATAAAGCGATTGCCCACACCGCGTCATCGGTGGTTATTGCCCATAACCACCCCTCCGGTGACCCGGAACCCTCTGAAGAAGACCTGAAAATTACCCGCCGTCTTATAGATGCAGGCAGAATACTCGGCATTGAAGTCCTTGACCACATTATCATAGGAAAGAATTCCACAAAAAGCGCGATTACCGGGGAAAGCAAACCCGAAAAAGAAAGCTATTGCAGCTTCAAGGAAAAGGGGCTTATATAGGAGCTGCCCTATCCCCGAAAGAATCATTATTTATTTCTTCTTAGGTGTTATCCACCCCCATTTTGCAAAGATACGACCGCCATCTTCCGATTGTACAAAGTCGTAAAACTTCTTTGCCAGTTCTTTATCTTTTCCTTGCTTTGTCAATGCAATTCCGCAATCACGATACCGTACATATTTTTTACTCATGGGCACCAGATCTGCAAGATCAGGATTTGCTATCTGCCAGATGTTCCAGATAAGCCATACGTCAATATCCTTGTTTTCCGCCCACAGCTTCTTGGCAAGAGCGCTGTTCGGTGCATAGGCAACAATATTTTTCCTGAACTTCTTCACTGTTTCTATATCACCATCTTTACCGGCAATATCTTCCCAAAGTCCTGCCTGGCCTGAACCGTTTACAACAAGAATCTTCATCCCCGGTCGGAAAAGGTCAGGGAAATCCTTAATTTTCTTCGGGTTGCCGGGACGCACAAGTATGGATGAAGGCCGGAGATAAAGGGGTGTTACTGTTGTTTCGTCAATCCTGCCCTCCATGGCAAATATGAAATCTGTCATCATGTACTCGGCACCGCTGTAAATAATGTCCGCATCCTTCCTCGCCTTTTCAACCCACTGATTAGTAGGTCCGGCAGCTACTTCCATTTTTACGTTCAGCTTTTTACCAAATATTTCGCCAGCCTCCTTCATTGCAGGATATGGTCCGCCCGGGCCATACACATACAGAACATCTTCTGCGGATACATGAAGCGGAACCATGGCAGTTATGTTCAAACAAACAATTAATGCTAAAACGATATAAAAGATTTTTTTATACATCACATTCTCTCCTCTCTAAACTTTTAGTATGCAACTGTAATGCAATATTATGAAAGGGATAATGTTTTGTCAATGGATAATCAGGATTGTGAGAATAATAAGCTGTGGTCAGATCAAATAATTTCCACCAAAAAAGTGCTTTCCGAGACCAGGGAAATTGCACTTTTTAAGATGTGAAGGTTTTGTTGAATGTAAATATCAATAATTATTGACTGAATTTATTTAGTACCGAAACTGCTCTGTTTTTCAGGTACTGTACACACATAACTCTGCTGCTGTATCTTTATAAGGAAATCGGTGGAGGATATGATTGAAAAAGGTATATAATATGAGATAGTTTTATGAAGATGGCGGATCAATTAACTGAGCCAATGCGGGAAGGCCGGGCGTTAGAGTAAAAAGCTAAAGGTCTTTCACATCAATCTGCGGGGAATCTGCCCGCAAAAATTACAAGGAGGGGTAAATTATGAAGATTAAATTTTATGGACATTCAGCGTTTATGATAACAACAGACACAGGCGTAAGAATCATCACCGACCCTTACCAGTCAGGCTCCTTCGGCGGTGCCTTGTCATACGGTAAAATTACTGATGAAGCTGATATTGTGCTGGCAAGCCATGACCATGAAGACCATAACTATACAAAAGATATTAAGGGAAAATTTACACACATAACAAAAGCCGGTACTCATGATGTAAAAGGTCTCAAAATCAGGGCAATTCCAAGTCATCACGACACATCAAAAGGAAAGGACAGGGGCAGCAATCTCATATTTGTTGTAGATGTCGACGGTCTTACTGTAGCGCATGCCGGTGATTTGGGCCACACCCTGGAAAAGGAAACTCTCGAGGAAATCGGAAAAGTCGATATTCTGCTCATTCCTGTCGGGGGTTTTTACACAATTGATGCACGGGAGGCCACAAAAGTCATGAAAGATCTGAAACCGGCCATTACCATACCCATGCATTTTAAAAATGATAAATGCAATTTTCCCATCTCGGATGTTGAGGAATTTGTTGGAGGCAAAAAAGGTGTTACAAGGGCGAAAGCTTCTGAAATTGAGATCAAAAAAGAGTTGCTGCCCAAGGAACAGGAAATAATAGTTCTGGAACCTGCATTATAGGAGATACGTCACATGTTAAAACCTTTGTTTACAAAAGAAGTAATTGAAAATGCCGTGAGAGGACTTGCTTTATCTATCGAAAGAGATTTTGACGACGAGGAGATTTATTTTATTTGCCTTCTGAAAGGCTCTTTCATGTTTATGTCAGACCTTATACGATATATTAAAAACCCGTCAAAGATTGATTTTATGAGGGTTTCGTCCTATGGAAACGCTATGGAATCCAAAGGGGAAATTACTATCACAAAAGACCTTGAGGAAGACATAGAGGGGAGAAATGTCATAATTGTGGAAGACATTATCGATTCGGGAATCACGCTGAAGAATATAAAGGAAATGCTCCTTGAAAGAAATCCGAAATCTTTGAAGATTTGCGCGCTTCTTGATAAAAGGGCAAGACGGCAAGTGGAAATGGAAGGCGATTACGTGGGGCTTACCATAGAAGACGGTTTTGTTGTGGGCTATGGGATTGATTATGCGGAACAATACAGGAATCTCCCGGAAATATGCGTGGTTGAAAAAGACTGCGAAGAATAAGAAATAAAGGTAGGGGGATTAAGAAAGAACTTAAAAAAACATGGGCAGCAAAACTGCGGGGAATTTACCCGTATATTAACATTATGGAGGATCAGAATGACAGCAGAACAGCATAACAGGAAAAACTTGATTGCAAGAGAGGATTGTGCCCTTGTGATTATAGATGTACAGGAAAAATTAGTACCGGCAGTATCGGATAAGGAAAAAGTTGTTGAGAATGTGCTCCGGCTTATCAAATTCGCAAATATAATGAAACTGCCCATAGTGGTAACTGAGCAGGAAAAGCTTGGCAATACAATTCCTGAAGCGAATAAAGAACTGGAATATGCTCATCGGATAAATAAAATTCATTTCAATTGTTTTTTCAATGACGACTTTTCTGACTGTATTAACAGGCTGGGAAAAAACACCCTTATTCTCGCGGGACTTGAGGCTCACATCTGTGTGGCCCAGACGGCGATCTTTGCGCTGCCCCGTTTCAATGTGCACATTATAAGCGACGCCGCTTCTTCCAGAGCAAGGGAAAATCATGCCGTTTCCATGGAAAGGATGCGCCAGTGCGGCGCTGTAGTGTCATCCACCGAGATGTTCATGTATGAGTTATTACAAAAGGCAGGAACCGATGAGTTTAAGGCTGTACTACCGCTTGTAAAATAGCGGTTTGTCAGTGCAAAAACTCTCTTACTCAAAACTTTTTTTTGCATTTCTCAAGCTTGGCGCAGGCGCTTTCGGCGGACCGGCCCTTGTTGAATACATACGCAAGTTGTCAGTGGAACAAAACTCCTGGCTTGACGACGACGACTTCAATGAGGGTGTTGCTCTGTGCCAGTCCATTCCCGGCGCAACAGCCATGCAGATGGCTACGTATGTGGGCCTGAGAACCAACGGTATTTCAGGGGCGGTTCTTTCATGTTCAGGATTTGTGCTCCCCGCTTTTTTATTAATGCTTGTATTTTCAGCGCTATACACACATTTTCACGACTTTCCCCACATCATCTCAATATTTTCCGGACTTAATATCATCATTGTTGCCATAATGTTGAAGGCAACATATTCCTTTGGGAAAACATCATTAAAAGATCATAAAGATATTGGATTGGCAATAATCTCCGCGGGATTGTTGTGGATTGGCGCCAACCCCTTTCTGGTTGTATCGGGCGCGGCTTTACTCGGCATCTTAGCGTTTAAGGGTGAAGACGTCGTTGTAAAGAGTGGGGGAAGAGGTACTGCTTTATTTCACATAAAGTATATCCTCTTTTTTTCTGTTGCCCTTGTTTCAGCCTTTGTTTTTCTGTATTTTTTCAGCATGAAATTATTTCAGCTTTCCCTTGTAATGTTCAAAGTGAATCTTTTTGCCTTTGGCGGAGGCTATGGCGCCCTGCCTCTTATGCTTCATGAAGTTGTTCATGTCAGAGAATGGATGAACAATAAAACTTTTATGGACGCCATAGCCCTCGGACAGATTACCCCGGGGCCGATTATTATTACCTCGGCTTTTGTGGGCTATCTGGTTAACGGACTGTCCGGCGCCATAGTCAGCACAATCTCAGTCTTTACATCATCCTTTTTTGTAATGATAATCGCTGTCCCATTTTTCGAAAAGTTAAGGATTTCCAGATATTTTTACAGCATTACAAGGGGTGTTCTTGTAACGTTCACAGGACTCCTTTTATACGTTTCTTTTAATTTTACCCTTGCAATCCAATGGGATATCATAAAAATAATCTTTGCCTTCCTTGTATTGGTTGCCTTGTTTAAAAAAATCAATATTTTTTATGTTGTGCTTGCAGGAATACCCATATCAATATTGCTATTCAGATAGCCCTAAACCTCAATCAGTCCTTTTTTCAAAACTTCCTGCAGCCGTTGTTGTACTCGTTTTTTCCTCTTGACAAGCGCAACATATTGTTTTTAAATGTACGCGTATGAAAAAATTCAGAGAGTTCCCGGGATATTTTTACTTTTACTTTAGAAGCTCGCACCCGGGCATAAATTTGCTTTGATATAAGCAAAGAGCCACGGGTGCAAAACCCGTGGCTCTTTTTAGTTTGAAGGCCATGGCAATAATGTCAATGGCCTTTTTTACTATTTAAGGAGGAGACAATGATAGTATCAAACAAGATGAAAAGGCTTATCCGGAACCAGGAAGGATGGACAAGGAAGATGTTTGAAGAAGGTATGCAGATGAAGAAAACCCTGGGCGAAGATAAAGTTTATGACTTTTCTCTCGGGAACCCTGATGTGGAACCCCCTCAGGCATTAAAGTCTGCTCTGATAGACATGCTTACACAAACGACGCCCGGTACGCACAAATACATGGAGAATAGCGGTTACCTGAGTGTGCGGGAGAGAATTGCCGAATATCTGAAGATGCATTACGGGTTACCGTTTACAGGCAAGCACATTTTCATGTCTGTGGGTTGTGCAGGCGGTATTAACATACTTTTTAAAAGCATGTTAAACAAGGGCGATGAAATTATTGTGCCAAGCCCCTTTTTCTGGGAATTTAAAAACTATATTGAAAATTTCGGCGGCATAATGAGGCTTGTTGATACAAAAGAGGATTTCCAGCTCGATATAGAAAAAATAGAAGCCGCAATAAACGATAAAACAAAGGCTATTCTTATAAACAGCCCGAACAATCCGACAGGGGCCGTATACAGCGAAGAAAGCCTGCAGGAACTGGCAAAGTTGTTGTACAGGAAAAGAGAAGAGGGCAAGGAAATATATATTGTAGCTGATGAGGCATATAAAAAGATTATTTATGATGACGCTGTGCTGCCGAATATATTTGAGATTTATGACCTTGTTGTCAGCATTACATCTCATTCGAAAGATCTTGCTCTGCCCGGCGAAAGGATAGGCTATATAGCTATATCACCGAATATAAAGGAGATTGATCTTCTTATCTCAGGACTTATCATATCCATAAGGGCTCTGGGATTTGTGAATGCCCCTGCGCTTTTTCAACGCGCTGCCGGCATGTTTCAGGAAAACTCTGTAGATGTTATGGAATACAAAAAAAAGAGGGATATTATTTACAATACGCTAATTGAATCAGGCTTTGAATGTGTGAAACCCGGCGGCGCCTTTTATCTGTTTCCGAAATCGCCTATTAAGGACGAGCTTGCATTTGTCAAGAGAGTGCAGAGGGAGGAGAGGATTCTTGTTGTGCCGGGAAGAGGATTCGGCAGAAGCGGTTATTTCAGAATTGCATACTGTGTGACAATGGAGAAAATAATGAACGCTCTCGATGGGTTCAGAAGAATAGGTAAGCGATATTATTAAGGAGACAAACGATGGTTATATCAAATAAAATTTCTGAATCAATGAAGAGTTCTTCCTGGATTCGGGCTATGTTTGAAGAAGGGGAAAAGCTGAAAAAACAATTCGGCCAGGATCAAATCTTTGATTTTACTCTGGGCAATCCCATTACAGAACCCCCTGATGAGTTAAAAAAGGAACTGATAAAGGTAGTTTCATCCGACATAAAAGGCAAGCACAGATACATGACAAACAGCGGCTATGAAGACGTAAGGGAAGAGATTGCAGCTTTTTATAGAGAACGCTCAGGACTTGATTTTACAAAAAATAATATTATTATGACAGTTGGATCAGCAGGAGGCCTTAACGTTGTTTTGAAGGCGCTCCTTGACCCTGGAGATGAAGTGATTGTGCCTTGCCCCTTCTTTGTGGAGTTTATGTTCTATATAGAAAACCACGGCGGTGTAATGAAGCTTGTTGACACAAAGGATGATTTTCACCTCGATATTGAAAAGATTAAAGGGGCTATTACCGAAAAAACAAAGGCAATCATTGTAAATTCCCCTAATAACCCGACAGGCGTCGTATACAACGAGGAAGAGCTGAAAGAGCTGGCTGCTTTGCTTAATATGAAAAAAAAGAAAGGACACAGGATATTTGTTATCTCCGACGAGGCATACAGAAAGATTATATACGACGATATTCGGTTCCCCGATCTATTCCCACTTTATGAAGATACCATTACAATTACATCCCATTCAAAAGATCTTGCCCTGCCCGGTGAAAGGATAGGATACATCACCATATCTCCTCTTATGAAGAATGCGGATAAACTCATCGACGCCGCCATATTCGCGAACAGGATACTCGGGTTTATCAACGCACCGGCAATCATGCAGAGGCTTGTGGGCAAATTTCAGAAAAACAGCGTGGATATAGCAGATTATCAGAAAAAAAGGGACGTAATATACGATATACTGGTAGATGCGGGCTTTGAGGTTGTAAAACCTGAAGGCGCTTTTTATATTTTCCCGAAATCTCCGATAAAGGATGATATAAAATTTGTGAGAAACCTACAAAAACATCATGTGCTTGGAGTTCCCGGTGTCGGCTTCGGTAAACCCGGTTATTTCAGGATCGCTTATTGCGTTGAAATGGATATTATTGAACGTTCAAGGCCCTTTTTTAAGGAGGTACTGGGCAAGGCAGGACGTTAATAAAAAAGATGTAATTCCAACTCTAAATCAAGGCGCTATCATCGTTGGCTTCGTCATCGGCTCCTCCGACGTACTATTATAGTACGCCTACGTCGCCTCTTCCTTGCCGCCTTGATTTCATCCTTGATTTAGAATTGGAATATATATGTGTGTTATGCTTGAAAAACAGTCTGCCGGATCGTTTTGATCGCTGGAGATCAATATCTCCACGCTGTTTGCGGCGGGGATGCCTTTATCTACAGCTTATTAATGCGGTCGAGCATCATTCCAGTATCTATGTGTTTGGAAAAAATATCTGCAAGAAGTTCTCTGTCCATACCTTCTTTCAGTAAGTCCTTTGTATGAGGGAAAACCCCGAGTATGGGCACATTCAGATGAGATTTTAATGCTTCGGGATTAGTTTGCGAAGCAAGGTCGTCTGATCCGTCGTTGTTGTTTAAAATCAGACCGATAATCTTTATACCCCTCGACTGCAGGTAGCTGCAGGTGAGCAGGGTATGGTTTATGGTGCCCAGGCCGATTCTTGATACAATAATTGCGGGCACATTCCACCTCTCCATGAGGTCCGCATAATAAAAATCTTTTTTAATCGGTACAAGTACACCCCCGGCGCCTTCTACTATGACAATATCATGTCTTTCCGCAATCTTTTTGTAGATTATGTCAACAATATCCAAATCTATCTGGATGTGTTCAAGATTTGCCGCAACCTCCGGCGCGAGGGGCGCCTCAAACATATAGGGATTTATATCGTCAAGATCGTCCGAACTGCCCGATGCCTCTCTCAGGCATATTGCATCCCAGGGAAGCAGATCTTTATTTCTCTTTGAGATTCCGCTTTCAAAGGGCTTCATTACACCCACGTTTAAATTTTCTCTGAGGGATAGAAATGCAGATAAGCATGCTGCTATTGTTGTTTTACCCACTCCCGTATCTGTGCCGGTTATAAAGAGCGTCTTCATCATCTGACAATATTGGAAAGGAGAATCGCAAATCCGATAAAAATGCATGCGCAAATTAATGAAAGTCCCACATTGCCTTCTTCTGAGACTTTTCTCTCAAAGTCAGTTGAGAAAATTGCGCCGACAATCTTCATCGAAACCAGTACGATAATCATATAAACTGCCGAATAAACAAACATTTCAACAATATTTCCAAGTAGTTTCCACATAAAAAACACCTTAGTTGGTTAGGTAGTATACAAGATTATCAAGAGCAGATGTAAAGAAAACGTTTCTCACTTTAACAGGGTCCATGGCCCTGACCGGTGCCGGGGAAAAGTTTAAAATTCCTTTTATATTTGCACCAACAAGGAGGTCGGCGACTTTTTGCGCCTCCTGAGGGGGTGCTGTTATGATGCCTATTTCAACATCTCTTGTTTCTATGACTTCTTTTAACCTTTCCATGGGAAGAATTTCCACAGGCTTTCCCATTTTTTCCGATATCTGTCCGATAACTTTAACAGGGTCTATATCAAATGCAGCCACTATTCTATAATTCTGTTTTAAAAAATCTTTATACACAAGAAGAGCGCTTCCCATATTTCCAATACCAATAACAGCAATTCTCCATTCCCTGTTGACGCCGAGTATTTCTTTTATGTGATACTCAAGTTCTTTAATGTTGTAACCCATGCCTCTGATGCCAAATTCGCCGAAATATGCAAAATCTTTCCTTACCTGAGCAGCGTTAACATTGCATATTGTGGCAAGAAGCGCGCTTGATGCTACTTTTTCATTTTTTGTTTCAAGGTCTTCAAGGCATTTCAAGTAATTTGATAAACGTCTTACTGTAGCCCCTGGGATCTTAGGATATTTAGCCATTTCTGCACCTATTTAATTGAATTATCCTATATTTACTAACAGTTATTAGCAAAAAATGCAAGTGTAATTTTTAACAAGCCGATAGGCTGCTAAAAAAGAGGGTTGGAGGGTTAACGAGCCCCTGATGGAACAAAACATGTATCTACCGGAAGAGAACAAGACTAAATAAAATGATAATGAAGAGGAAAAAAGCGAAATCCGGAATTACACAAAGGTCTTAACCTATGTGCAGGTAACGGTCTGATTTCATTGTGGACATTCTTCCCTGAAGGACAGCTTTTCCACAGTCAACGGTCTTCTGTATTTAAAACATATTTTTACAGCTTGTCTAAAAGCTCCGTTAAATTATAAATGACCCTTCCGTTATTTTCTTCCAGCCCCTGATCCAGGATCTGCGCCCCGGATTCCCTGAAGTGATATGCCTCAATTCCCATATCAGATGGAACTTTAAAATCAAATATTTCATGGTCTCCCACGTGTATAACTTCTTCAGGCAATACGTTAAGCATGCTGCATACTTTTTCATAGAATGCCGCCTGTTTTTTCACCATATTATAATCTGTTGTTGCGGAAATGCTATGATCGAAGTAGCAGCCGAAATTTGTATATGCAAGTTCCTTCTCAACAAATATACGAGCCGCATTAGAAGCTATGATAAGCATGTATGTATTTCTTAAGCTTTCGATAACTTCTTTTGCGCCCGGAATAGGCTCAATAAATGCTTCATATTTTTCCAGGAGCTCCTGAGCTGTAATCCGGAGGTCAAACTTCTTCAGCCAGTATTCTATCTGATACCAGAGAATGCTCGAATCACCGACAGATGCGTATTCTTTCACAATAAACATCCTTGCGTCATTAAAGGGCATGGAATACTTTTCTGCGTAAGCTTCGGGTATGCCGTGATTCCACACCATATCACCGAATTTGGCACTGACGAGAGTTCCGTCAAGGTCGAAGGAAACTACCTTTTTCATGAGCAAAGTATATCATGTATTTACATACTTATCTTGTAATATTATACTTCTTGATCTTGTAGCGCAGCATGCGTTCACTTATTCCGATAATTAACGCAGCCTTTGTCTGAACCCAGTCGGCTTTCATAAGGGCTTCAATTATCATCCTCTTCTCTGTGGCTCCAACCACATCCTTAATAGTCCCTTCTGTAACGGACTGTCCTCCTTCAGTGAGAGAAGGCAGGTCTTCTTTTGATAGATATTCACCTCTTGTGAGTACGATAGCTCTTTCAATTATATTCTCAAGCTCCCTCACATTGCCGGGGAAATCATATTTTATAAGCGTATCCCTTGCTTCTTTCGTAAATCCCTTAATACTTTTCTTGTGCCTGTCATTATATTTTTTCAGGAAAAAATCCAGCAGCAGCGGTATATCTTCCTTCCTTTCCCTCAAAGGAGGTATATCAATAGTAACCACATTCAACCGGTAAAAAAGGTCTTCCCTGAAGGCGCCCTTCTTAACCTCATCTTCAAGGTTTTTATTGGTTGCCGTAATGATCCTCACATCCACCTTGACAGGGCGTAGTCCGCCAAGCCTTTCGACTTCCCTTTCCTGAATCACCCTCAGCAGTTTTGACTGGAGGAGAAGCGGGATATCTCCTATCTCATCGAGAAAGATTGTTCCTTTATGCGCTAATTCAAACTTGCCTGCCTTTCTCTGATATGCTCCGGTAAATGCGCCCTTTTCATATCCGAAGAGCTCACTCTCCAGCAATGTTTCAGGTATTGCCGCGCAGTTGACCTTTACCAGGGGCTGGTTTAACCTCTCGCTCAAACTGTGCACGAGGTTTACAACAACCTCCTTTCCAACGCCGCTCTCGCCGCGTATAAGGCAGGTGGAATCTGT
>Ga0351906_1147_pt1 | contig 18058 bp, 19 predicted proteins | sample BONcelHT113001E5_FD_206866 | JGI IMG/M metagenome (GOLD analysis project Ga0351906, IMG submission 206866) | Enriched cells from coal bed in the Powder River Basin, Montana, United States - BONCAT cells T11 rep1 HSBNCT.T11.300.1.E5 ... | reverse complement strand
AACTGCAGACCTTGGCTGGAATAGTGTTGATGCCGAGGCTGCGTCCCAATCTTCGCGAAGGAACCGGCCCATAGACAATCATCCATGTACCTCTTTACTATACATATGCAGGAAATAGTGCGACGGCTCTTTCACCTTGGAAAAAATCTCGAAGGCCCCTGCTGAACGCTCCATTCTGCTTCGCGAAACACCTTGCCGCAGTCTTGAACCGTCATACCCCGCCGTTCTTCAGTTTTTTCTTCCGTATCCCTGGGATTCGACCCCGATTCGGCCCAGAGCAGATTCGCACCCGCGGCCGCGCCGATGACATTCGGCTCATGGGTACAGTTGCCAGCGGTTTCGCAGCCGACCGCCAGACGAACAACAGCCAGGATATGGGCCATTCGTGCCTCAGCCACCATGCCATGAGGAGCCAGCACGGTTCCAGGAATTGGTATGCGGCGGGCCGCCCCGCTGAAACAGGGCGAAGCCTCCCGGGTAATGACCGTCTTTTCAACCAGTTCTTCGACACTATGTTCCGGGGTGAACTGGTAACCGAGACGATGCTGGTCAGGAATGAAAATGATTCGGAAGCTGATCTTGAATTGCTTGGACGTTTTCTGGCCCGCTTGAAACCTGCGCGAGCCTATCTTTCCCTGCCAACGCGTCCTCCGGCGGAACGCTGGGTGGCAATGCCGGAGGAAGATTGTCTCAATCGGGCCTATCAGCTGCTGCACGGTAGCGGTATCGAAGTCGAGCTGTTGGCGGAATACGAGGGTACGGCATTTTCCAGCCTCGGCGATGTGGCGGAGGATCTACTGGCGATCACGTCGGTTCATCCCATGAGAGAGGATGCCGTTCGGGCACTACTCCTGCAGGCAGGGGGCGATTGGTCGATGATCAGGGAGTTGCTGTCTACCGGGCAACTTATTGAGACTGACTACAAGGGCGAAAAGTATTATCTGAAAAAGTTTTGCGCTGGACAAGCGGGAAACCAGACAAAAAAGTGAGGCGAAAAATGACGTTGACGATTCAGAAGCGGCTGGTTGGACTCCTGGAGCCATTGGCAGGGGGCGCGGTTGTCGCCGATGTACGCATCGGACTTGGGTACACCGCGGTGCGCTTGGAAAGCGGCCATACCGGCGTGTCCTGGACGGTAAAATCAGATACTCCCTCGTGCACGCATTTCAACGAGGCCGGCAGTTTGGCAGGCCGTCCGGCAGTCGAGCTCCTGAGAATGCTGGCGGACGAAAGTTCAGCCCTTGCCAGGACCGTCGGCCTCGCCGCCGCGAATGCACTGCTGGCGGCATTGCCGGCTCCGCCTGCCTTTCGGGACGAAGTCATCTCCACGCTGGCCATCACCCCGGACGACCGGGTGGCCATGGTCGGCTATTTTGCGCCGGTCATCGCCAGGCTGCGGAAAACCGGCTGCCAACTTGATATCGTTGAACTGAATGCCCACCATGGCGAGACGCTGACCCCTGAGCAGGGACGAGAGGCCATGGCGCACTGCACGGTTGCCATTGTTACCGGAACCTCGCTGATCAACGGCACCTGCGACGAACTGCTTGCCGGGTTGGGACGGCCGCGTGCCGTCGTGCTCCTCGGACCCTCCTCGCCCTTGTGTCCCGAAGCGTTTCAAGGGACACCGGTAACCCATATTGCGGGATCACGGGTGCATAATGCCGAAGCGTTGTTGCGTATTGTTTCCGAGGGCGGCGGGACGATGCTGATGAAGCCGCATCTTGATTTTGAAACGGTTCTTGTCAATGGCTAAACGTACTTGACCCGGCAGCACTGATGCCTGGAAAGGAACTCTAAGTAGTTTCCATCCGGAATCGGTCCTTTTTCGCCCTGACAGCGTCAATCAGCGGTCTTGTTTGTGCGACGTACAGTAGTACGTCTCCGCACAATCCCTTGATTTTGACTCGTCCGGAGGACTCGCCCTACGGGCAGCCTTCGCTGTCAACTTTTGCAGGCAAAAGTTTCTTGTCAGGACAAAAAATCCTCGTTTCCGAATTGGAAACCGCTAGTTTCTCATCCGGAGTTTCCGGATGGAAACTAAGTAAGAAGTTGCCGTTGCAAACGTTCCGGCTTCTGTTTACAAAGAAGTGGTAGCTTTACTATATTCCTTGTGATATATATAGAAAAGTGAATACATAATAAGTTCAGGAGGGTAAAGTTATGCCGGTTAGATCAGCTGTCCATTCCTATACAAACGAGCGACTGAATTGCGCCCAAAGCATCCTGAAGGCCTTTCAGGAGCAAAAAAATATTTCCGCCGATGAAATAAGCGCCGCCCGCAATCTGGGCGGCGGCAAGGCCGATAATGGTACCTGCGGAGCCCTCCATGCCGCATTGAGTCTGCTCGACGATCCGGAAAAGCAGGAGTCTGTCCGCACGTCCTTTGTCGAAGTGGCCGGCTCCGCGCAGTGTCGCGAGATTCGGGCGCAGAATCTCATCAGCTGCGTGCAGTGCGTCGAGGTTGCCGCCCGTTTTCTTGACAAGACCGATCACTGATTCTGAGCGGAGACGAATTCATTATCTGTTAACCTTGTGTCATCCCTTCCGAATTCAGTACCGATCACAATCAGGCGGAAATGAAATAGCGGACTTGACAAGTAGTAAAAAACCTATACTGTTGATAACAGTTATCCATAAATACTTGGGATCCTTAACTGAGGTGCGGTCTTGAAAGGTACTGAACGGGCAAAATGGAAAGAAGAACGTCTAGCGCAGATGCTGGCGAAGTTAAAGGGGCGGGACTTCCGACTCACCCCCCAGCGTCTTGCCATTCTAACGATTTTGGCCGGCAGCGAGGAGCACCCCACTGTTGATGAGATCTATACCGAAGTCAGGAACAAATTTCCGACTACCAGCATCGCCACGGTTTACAAGACTATTGCCCTGCTCAAGGAGTTGAACGAGGTTCTTGAACTGGGGTTTCCGGATGGCAGCAACCGTTATGACGGCAACAGGCCTTATCCTCATCCTCACGTAATTTGTATGAAGTGCCGAAAAATCCTGGACCCGGAAATTGCCAGTGTTGATCAACTCAGTGAAGAAATGAAGAATAAAACCGGATATACTATTTCATCTCATCGTCTCGATTTTTTCGGACTGTGCCCCGAATGCCAGCATAATTCCTGAAGCGGTAAAAAAATTTTACTTCTTTATTGATAATTGTTATCTATAACTATTGACTTTCGATCAATGCATAGTAAGGTATTTGATAACATAAAATCGCTAGGAGCCTGTCTGACTTAGGAAATCAAAGCGAAAATTTGGCTGGGCGAGGCCAGATATTGTCGATTTTGCAGGGCAATAGTTGTTCTATTGACCAAAAAAGCGGCGGGATATGGACCGTCCAGACGGATTTGCAGCAGATTTGCCCTAAGTCCGACAGGCTCCTGGAATTCCACCAAAGGAAAGGAGACACGTATGAAAGATATCATGGAAACCATCAAGTCCGACGCATCGTTGAGCACTCTGGCAACGATGCTCGAAAATGCGAATCTTGTTGAAAGATTGAAGGGTTCCGGCCCCTACACCCTGTTTGCACCCAACAATGATGCCTTTATCAGGATGAACATCGGTAAAACCGTTCTCGACCCGAAGAACCTCTCGGACACCCTTACCTATCACCTGGTTGCGGGGAAGCATCCCTTCAAGGAAATCCACGAGATGATTTCGGGAAAACTCGAAACTGAGACCGGCAAGTACCTTACCGTTGAAATGGATGAAGGGGAGATGGTAGTCGACAACGGCAAGTTCGTCACCACCGACATCGAGTGCAGCAACGGTATTATCCATATCATCGACAACGTTTTCCAACCGCAACTGTCGGGATGGTACCGGGAAGATTTGTAAAACAACCACGCGCTGGTCATACGGAGGTACGATTAGTGGGCCGAAACGCGCATGAGAAGAGATCAGGCAACGAAAGGAGACAATTTCATGAGTGATGAGAAAAAGTGTCCGGTAACGGGCAAAACCGCCATACCCATGACAGGCAGAGGCCCCTCGAACCGGGATTGGTGGCCGAACCAGTTGAACCTTAAGATCCTGCACCAGCATTCTACCCTGTCCAATCCCATGGGCGAAGACTTCGACTACGCCGAAGAGTTCAAAAAACTCGACCTTAAGGCGGTGAAGCAGGATCTCTGCGCGTTGATGACCGATTCGCAGGACTGGTGGCCGGCTGACTACGGTCACTACGGCGGACTCATGATCCGCATGGCCTGGCACAGCGCCGGAACCTACCGCATGGGCGATGGCCGAGGCGGCGCGGGGACCGGCAACCAACGCCTGGCGCCCCTCAACAGTTGGCCGGACAACGTGAGCCTGGATAAGGCACGCCGCCTGCTCTGGCCGATCAAGCAGAAATACGGCAAGAAAATTTCCTGGGCCGACCTGATGGTCCTCGCCGGTAACTGCGCGCTTGAGTCGATGGGATTCAAGACTTTCGGTTTCGGCGGCGGGCGCGTGGACGTCTGGGAACCGGAAGAGGACATCTACTGGGGGGGGCGAAGAGGAATGGCTGGCTACGAGCGACAAACCCAAAAGTCGCTACTCCGGAGACCGGGAGCTGGATAATCCCCTCGCCGCCGTGCAGATGGGGCTGATCTACGTGAACCCGGAAGGTCCGGATGGTAATCCGGATCCGGTTGCCTCGGGCAAGGACGTTCGCGAAACCTTCGCCCGTATGGCTATGAACGACGAAGAGACCGTTGCCCTCGTTGCCGGCGGGCACACCTTCGGCAAATGCCACGGTGCCGGACCTGCGACCCATGTGGGTCCCGAGCCGGAAGCAGCCGGTCTCGAGGAGCAGGGCCTCGGCTGGAAGAGCAGTTTCCGTAGCGGCAAAGGCGACGATACCATCAGCAGCGGCATCGAGGGCGCCTGGAAGCCGAACCCGACCAAATGGGACATGGGCTATCTCAAGGTGCTGTTCAAGTACGAATGGGAGCTGGTCAAGAGCCCGGCCGGCGCGCATCAGTGGCTGGCCAAGGATGTGGACGACGAGGATATGATCGTTGGCGCCCACGACCCGTCAAAGAAATTCCGGCCGATGATGACCACGGCGGACCTCTCCCTGCGCTTCGACCCGATCTACGAGCCGATCGCGCGGCGCTACCAGCAGAATCCCGAGGAATTTGCCGATGCCTTTGCCCGCGCCTGGTTCAAGCTGACCCATCGCGACATGGGCCCCCGCTCGCGTTATCTCGGCCCGGAGGTTCCGGCCGAAGAACTCATCTGGCAAGACCCCGTCCCGGCCGTCAATCACAAACTGATTGATGCCCAGGACATCGCCGCCCTCAAGGCCAAAATCCTTGCTTCGGGCCTGACTGTCTCCCAACTGGTCTCGACAGCCTGGGCTTCGGCCTCCACCTTCCGCGGCTCCGACATGCGCGGCGGGGCAAACGGGGCGCGCATCCGCCTCGCCCCGCAGAAGGATTGGGACGTTAACCAGCCGGCCCAACTGCAGACCGTGCTGCAGACCCTTGAGGGAATCCAAAAGCAGTTCAACAGCGCTCAGTCCGGCGGCAAGATGGTTTCCCTCGCTGACCTGATTGTTCTAGGCGGCTGCGCCGCCGTCGAGCAGGCGGCGAAAAGTGCCGGCCATACGGTGACCGTTCCCTTCACACCGGGACGCACGGACGCATCCCCGGAGCAAACCGACGTGGCGTCATTTGCCGTACTCGAACCGGCTGCGGACGGCTTCCGCAACTACCTCAAAGCCAAGTACAGCGTATCGGCAGAAGAGTTGCTGATTGATCGGGCCCAGTTGCTGACCCTGACCGCTCCCGAGATGACGGTTCTCGTTGGCGGCATGCGCGTTCTGAATGCCAACTTCGGACAGTCCCGGCATGGCGTCTTTACCAAACGGCCTGAGGCGCTTACCAATGACTTCTTTATGAATCTGCTCGATATGGGCACCACGTGGCAGGCAACGTCCGACGCCGATGTGTTTGAAGGGCGTGATCGCAAGAGCGGCGAACTCAAGTGGACCGGCAGCCGTATCGACCTCATCTTTGGGTCGAACTCTCAGCTTCGGGCAGTCGCGGAAGTCTACGGATGTGAGGACTCCCAGGAGAAGTTCCTGCACGACTTCGTGGCAGCGTGGAATAAAGTAATGAACCTTGACCGTTTCGACCTCAAGTAAATTTCGCCCTGATTTGTTCAGGAGCTTCACTGAAAAGGCACCCTCGGGTGTCTTTTTTTTGGGGCATGAGCCTGACAAGGCCGTAAAGAGCCACTTTGAGTCGATATTAGGTTTGACGCATCCGCATCTATCCCTTAGAGTATGCAGAAGAAAGCCATGTTCTGAAATGCCAAAATGAGGAATAACCATGCTGAGAATCCATTCCAAACTTTTCATGATTGCCGCGCGACTCATCTGTCTGGTTGAGCTGTCGCTGGTGCCAACGCCCGGATCAGTGCCTACTCCGGCCAGGGGATTTCTTTTGTCACTTCAGGCAGGAAATTCATTAACAGGGAGTTGTCATGAGTTTTGAGGTTCTCAAGGAACTTGAAATCCTTTTCGGCCTTGCCTTGGTTATTGTGGTGCTGTTCCGGCGATTCCGGCTGCCGTCTATCATCGGTTTCCTGGTGTCCGGGATCCTGGCCGGGCCCCATGTCCTGGGCCTTATCAGCAATCTTCATCAGGTGGAGCAGCTTGCCGAGCTGGGCGTAGTGCTGCTCCTCTTTACCATCGGCATCGAGTTTTCCCTCAAGGAGTTGATGCGCATCCGCCACCTGGTGCTCCTTGGGGGTGGCCTTCAGGTCGGTCTGACAATTCTGGTGATTGCCCTCCTTGGAGCCGCTTTCGGCTATCCCATGGGGCAATCGGTGTTCTTTGGTTTCCTGGTGGCCCTTTCCAGTACTGCGATTCTGATGAAGCTCCTCATGGATGCCGGCGAGATGGATTCTCCCCACGGCAAAATGTCGATGGGCGTACTTATCTTCCAGGATCTCTGTGTAGTGCCGCTCATGCTCTTTACCCCGTTTCTTGCCGGAGCGGGATCCGGGTTTACGGGTATGCTGGCTGTTTCAGCAAAAGCCGTCGTGGTTATTCTTGCGGCCCACTATGGTGCCCGTTTTCTGATTCCCTGGATATTCAGCCAGGTGGTCAGGAGCCGGAGTCGGGAACTGTTCATTCTGACGATTATCTTTATCGGTTTCGGCACGGCCTGGCTCACTGCTCAAGTCGGTCTTTCCCTGGCCCTGGGCGCATTTATTGCCGGCCTTGCCATTTCCGAATCGGAATACAGTCATCAGGCGCTGGGCGACATCATTCCCTTTCGCGATGCCTTTATTTCTCTCTTCTTCATTTCCGTGGGGATGTTGCTGGATCCTGTCATTATCATCAAATATCCGCTGCAGATCGTCTCGATCGTGATCACCCTTATCCTCATCAAGGTTCTCATTACCTCCGGGGCGGTGTTTTCTCTCGGGGTGCCGATGCGTATTGCTCTCATGTCGGGTCTCTGTCTTGCCCAGGTCGGCGAGTTCTCCTTTGTCCTCTGCCAATCAGGACTCAAATACGGGTTATTGACTCCGGACCTCTATCAGATTTTCCTGGCGTCGTCGATTGCCACCATGGGCTTGACCCCTTTCTGCATGAAAATTGCACCCGCGGTTGCCGGCAGGGTTGTGGAACTTTTTCCCCAATCCTTTACCAGGGGCAGGGGGGCGCTGGCGAGGAACGACCGCAAGACGTCACTGTCTGATCATGTTATCATCGTCGGCTATGGACTGAACGGACGAAATCTGGCTAAGGTTTTGACGCACCTTAAAATTGCCCATCATGTGGTCGAGACCAATCCTTTTACCGTCAAGGCGGAGAAAAAAAAGGGCAATCCCATCATTTTCGGCGACGGTTCGAATGCCGAGATCCTGTCTCATGCCGCTATTGAACGGGCCCGGATCATCGTGATAGCCATTTCGGACGCCGCCTCGAGCCGTCGCATTGCCGACCAGGCGCGACGGCAGAATCCCGGGGTGCACATTATTGTCCGGACCCGCTATATTGCCGAGATGGAACCTTTGTACGGCCTGGGGGTAAACGAAGTTATACCGGAGGAGTTCGAGACCTCCATCGAAATACTTTCCCGCGTATTGCGGCGGTACCTCCTGACTCATGACGAGATCGAACGACACATTTCCGAGGTGCGGAGTGATTCCTACGATATGTTCCGAAGCATGAGCCGCCGGCACAGTACCGCGGTCGGAATCTCAGGTTTCCTTTCCGGGGCGGAAATCGGTACCTTTCGCCTGGGCGCGGAATCACCCCTGGTGGGAAAGAGCCTGCGGGAAGGGGTCCTTCGGGAACGGTCGGGTGCAACCTTGCTGATGATAAAGCGGGGCGATTTGGTGGTGCCGAATCCCGATCCTGTCTGGGAGCTTCAAGAGGGCGATGTGGTGTTGATTATGGGTACATCGGATCAGCTTGCCGCCGCTGCAGGGCTGTTTGAGCATTCCGTATGATCCGTTTCTGGTGAAAGGATCAATAACTGTCCGGGAGATGCGACATGCTGCACTATATTCAGGTTTCCAGCCGCTCGAGAAATGAACTCATTGACATAACATCGCGTGTGGAGGATCTGCTGAGAATCTCCGGGGTCTCAAGCGGCATCTGCCACCTGTACTGTCCCCATACCACGGCCGGAATAACAGTGAATGAGGGTGCCGACCCGGATGTGCGGAGCGATATTTCCCGCTTTCTTGAAACTTTGGTACCGGTTGATGCATCCTTTGCCCACCGCGAGGGCAACTCGGATGCCCATGTGAAATCCACCCTGGTCGGGGCATCTGAAACCCTGATCATCGAAAATGGTCGTTTGCTGCTTGGAACCTGGCAGGCAGTATACTTTTGTGAGTTCGATGGCCCGCGTTCCCGGAAGGTAGCGGTAAAGATAATCCCTGACAGTTGATGTTTTGAGGTTTACACTGCCTGATCATTTTTCTGAAAGTTTTTTCTTTGCTGTGGCGTTAATTGATATGATGTGGTAAACGAATACCAAGGCGATGAAGTTTATTAGTTGTAGTGTAGTATTCCTGAATGAAAAAAGGAGGATAGAGGTATGCGCAATCTCAGAATTCCCGTCCTGATCGGTATCCTTTCGGCGATCCTGCTTGCAAATCTTGCGGGATGCTGCGGTCCCGGCGGGAGTACGAAAGTCGAGTCGCAAAACATCACCACTACCAAGTCCCTTGGAGATCAGTTAATCGATCTCCAGAAAGCCTACGAGAGTGGAGCAATTACCGAGGACCAGTACAAGTCATTAAAACAAAAAACCATTGAACAGAGCACCGGAAATAATTAGGCTGACGGAAGTCCTGGGTGTGTCAGGGCGCCGGGAAAGATATCCGTCCTTTCTGCTGACGACACGTTGCACTGTGTTCAGCGTGCAATCTTCTCGTTACCATATATCGAACGGGGTGCCCCGACTTGTTTGTCACTGCCTGGTGTCGCTGTTTTTGGCCTTTTTGCTGGTTCTGTGGTATGTTTCCGTTGCCTCATGCTCCGCGGAAAAGATGAGGGGGCCGGCGGCGAAGAGCCGCCGGTCAGTGGTCAGCAACGAGGTTGAGACTTCGGTTCCCAAAATTGTACTCCTGGGTACGCTAACGTTATTTCAGAAATTCATATCCCCTGTAGACGGGGACCGGTGCGGATTCACTCCTTCTTGCTCGGTGTTTGCGCGCGAGGCGGTGGGTCATCTCGGGGCCGTCCAGGGTGTGCAGGTGACTGCGGACCGGCTGATGCGCTGTACCTTTTTCAAGGAGCCTGGCCCTGATTATATGCTTCTTCCCAACGGGACACTCTTTGACCCCTTGCAGAACAATCTCCTTTCAAGTCCATGAGCCTATTTCTTTCTTTCTTCCTGATGATTTCATTCATCACTGTACCCTTCTTCTCCTCCTTCTGTTCCGCGGAACAGGGCATTTTTCTGACGGAAGACCTCCAGTTGCGGGTCGCCGACACTTTCCTTGCCGAAGGTGAATATTACCGGGCAGTTACCGAGTACAAGAGGTTTAGTATCCTCTTTCCAGAATCCACGAAGGGTGACTATGCTCTTTTTCGCACCGGCATAGCCAGCTATCTGGGAGATGAACAGGGGGATGCGCTGCGCTCCTTTGAAACACTGGCTAACCTCTACCCTGACGGCAATTACACGATCCTGTCCCGCTACTTCGCGGGACTTAGCCTGTGGAAGAAGAAAGACTACGCAGGTGCGGCCGAGACGTTCGATCGTATCGCACGCTCCGCTCCCGACTCTCAGGCTGCGCCCCGGGCATTGGCCGCCTGGGCACTTCTGGAACTGGACAGGGATGACCCATCCGCCACCGAAGCCGTTTTGCAACGCTTCATCGCCGACTACCCGGATCATCCGGAGATAGGCCGAATACGAGAGTCTCTGGCCCTTCTGCACCAGTACCAAAAACTGCCGCAGAAATCGGAGCTTTTGGCCGGTATCCTGTCCGCGATTCTCCCGGGGGCAGGGTACGTCTATGCGGAACGCTACGGTGACGGGATTACTGCCTTCCTGATTAATGCATTGTTTGTCGCGGGAACGGTAACTGCGGTCACTAATGACTGGTATCCCGCGGCAGGGATCACCGGCGGTATCGGTCTGCCTTTTTATTTCGGCAATATCTACGGTTCAGCCAACGCGGCAAAAAAGTGGAATCGGACCAGAAAGAGAGAAGTGCGGGGAAGAATTGTTGCCGTCCTGGATGATATCATCGATGATAAAAATATCTCTCCGCTTAATTCTGCCGCTGAAGGCACCCTGTCTTCACCTGATCCTGATTCAGGGACAGAAACCCGACAGATCCGGTATTGAAGAGGGGCGATCCTTTCATTACTTTACGAATGTATCGACCTCTGGTAGTATTTCAGCACCCTCCATGCCATTGTTATGTGCAAAATACCCAGCCAAACAGGAGCCGGTATTTTAGAAATTACCCTTGAGTTCTATAAAAACCTTCTGGATAATTTGTATGATGGTGTCTACTTCCTGGACCGGAGGCGTTCCATCCTGTACTGGAACAATGGCGCGGAACGGATTACCGGTTATTCCCGCAGCGAGGTCGAGGGATCCCATTGCTGGGACAATATCCTCATGCATGTTGATTCGGAGGGGAAGAGTCTCTGTGAGACCCGGTGCCCGGCCTGGAAATCCATGGAAGATGGAATCCCTGCTGAGGCAGAGGTGTACCTCCATCATAAGAATGGTCACCGGATACCGGTGAATGTCAGGGTTACACCCATTCACGATGAGACTGGTGCCATTGTCGGTACCGTAGAAATTTTCCGGGACAATAGTGAAAAACTTGCCTCCCTCTCCCTTATCGAGGAACTGCAGGAAAAGGCCTTTCAAGACTCCCTGACGAGCCTTCCCAACCGGGGCTATCTGGGCAGGTATTTGCTCTCGAAGCTTGATGAGAGTACGCGGTACGATTGGACCTTTGGTCTGATTTTTCTGGATATTGACCATTTCAAGGCAATCAACGACACCTATGGTCACGCTGTGGGTGACGAGGCGCTGAAGATGATGGCCCAAACCCTGGTCCATAGTTCCCGATCCTTTGATACCGTTGGACGCTGGGGAGGGGAGGAATTTGTCGTTGCGGTGGTCAATGTTGACTGGGAGAAACTCAGTCATATTGCCGAGAGGTATCGACGAATGATTGAGAGCTCCACGGTGATAACCGGAGGTGCGGACATCAGGTTGACAGTGTCGCTCGGTGCCACACTGGCCTGTCAGGGTGATACCCTGGATTCCCTGGTAAAAAGGGCTGACGGCTTGATGTATCAAAGCAAACTGGCGGGTCGTAACTGCGTGACGCTGGGGTAAACAGGCTCCTGACTGAGAGTCGCACGGCCTTGTGGCAGATCCCCGCTTTTTACCGGTCATCACGCAAGCCTGCTCCACTTGAAAGGAATCACAATGAACATCGTAATACTTGCTGGAGGCTCCGGGACTCGATTTTGGCCGCTTTCCAGGAAAAAGACCCCTAAGCAGCTCATGTCGGTCTTTGGCGACAAATCCATGCTGCAACGTACCGTGGAGCGTGTCCTCCCCCTCGATCCGGAACGAATTCTCGTGGTAACCAATGCGTTGCAGGCAGAGGAAACCAGGCGGCAGCTTGCTGATTACGAAAGTGACGCAATTTTTGTGGTCGAGGAACCCCTGGCGCGGAATACCGCCCCGGCGATCGGGCTTGCCGCGGCAATCATCGAACGTCAGGATCCAACATCCATCATGGTCGTTCTCCCCGCGGACCATTTCATTCGCGATGAAGAAGAGTTTCGGGCAACCTTGCGCCGTGCCGAGGCTGCCGCAGTTAACTGGAACCTTGTCACTCTCGGCATTGTTCCGACGGGGCCGGAGACCGGCTATGGGTATATAGAAGCCGATCAGGCCCATGGGGTAGGCGGTGTGCTGCCGGTGAAGCGCTTCGTGGAAAAGCCGCTCCGGGAAAAGGCGCTCGAATTCGTTGCCGCCGGCAACTTTTTCTGGAATAGCGGCATGTTTGTCTGGAGGAACGATGTGATCCTCGATCGTCTCAGAACCCATATGCCGGATCTCTGGGCCGGCCTCTCCGTGTTGGATATCCCGGCCGGCCTGGGTCGCTTGTCGTCTATGGATGAACAGGTTGCGGATCTGTATGGCCGGATCGATGGCCAATCGATTGACTACGGGGTGATGGAAAAGGCGGAGGGTGTAGTGGTTTTGCCGTCCTCCTTCGGCTGGAGTGATGTGGGAAGCTGGAGTGCCGTGCCGGAGATCATGGAAGCGGGGCTGGACGGAAATATCGTTATTGACGAAAGCCCGGTGGTGTCCCTCGATTCAAGCGGCTGTCTCGTCAGGGGGGGCGACAAGGTTGTTGCTCTGATCGGTGTGCAGAACCTGATTGTCGTTGATACCGGTGATGCTTTGTTGATCTGTCCCCGTGACCGCGCCCAGGATGTCAGGAAGGTAACGGAAGAGCTGAACGCGAGAGGGATGTCGGAGTTGTTGTAGGAGGTGGCAGCGAGGCTGTCAACACCCGTGAGCAGTGCCCTTTACATATAGACCATGATGCGGAACGAGACCGCCCCATCCAGTGACTTGAAGGGGATGGTCACGCCCTTGCACTGAATATTCATGCTTGTTTTTTCCGAAGCTTCCGGCGGTTCGCTGACCGGGCGAATCTTGCCGGAAACAACCAGCGGCAGGCCCAGGGCTACGCTGCCATACTGTTCATGGTACTTGCTCTTGAAGACACCGGCGATGTTGTTTGTCAGCTCGCCGATGGCGTCGCGAACCGCTTCCTCGTCCGCATCATCCATCATGAGGAGTTCCTTTGCTACCTGCAGTGCAGCATTCTTGTCGGTGGCATACATGATGTATCCCACGCGCTCGCCCGCCACGCCGACGATTCCTACGACATCTGATTCCACCGGTTCGATCTTTTTTTCTATCTTTCCCGCAAGGATTTCCATGCCCATATAGGTCATGAACGTATCCTGCGTCGCCGACATAATGGTGAACATGATCTCTTCAAAGGTGATTCCGCTCACGTGAGTTCCTCCCGACCAGTTGATATGTTTTCCTACCTTATCGTACGATTGGGACAGAAGTTTAGCGTTCTGTGAAATAAAGTGACATGGTGGATGATTGATGCAGGTTGACAAGCAGAGAGGGACGTTTTACGGTACCATCTGCGGGAAATAACATCAGCAGACGGGAGAATAGTATGAAAATTGCGCTACTGGGTCTTCAGCAGTCTGGGAAGAAAACACTGTTTTCACTCCTCACCGGGAGGGATATTCCCGAACACAGGAATGAAGGTGAGTCTCTGGAAGGGGTTGCGCAGATCCGTGATCCGCGGGTCGATGTGCTGACGGAAATGGCCAGCCCGGAAAAGACGAAATATGCGGAAAACAAAGTTGTCCTCTGTCCGGACATGACTGAGGGGACAGGAAAACGGGAATGGCTCGATGCGGCCCGGCGCTGCGATCTTCTGTGTCTCGTGGTGCGCGACTTTGCCTCCGAGAGTGTCTACCATCCGAGCGGTTCGGTTGATGCGGCCCGGGACCGACGAACCCTGGAGACGGAGTTGCTGCTGGCGGACCTGGAACTGATCGAAAAACGGTTGGAGCGTCTTGCCAAGGAAAAGAGACGCGGGCTTACCCCCGGCCAGCAGAAGGAAGAAGAAGTTCTGCTTACCTGCCGCGATGCCGTGGAGAATGAAAAGAGGGTCAGCACACTCGGATTCGGTGAAGAGGAACTGGCCGCCATCAGAAGTCTGAATCTCGTTACCCTGATGCCGATTCTCTGGATACTCAACGTGGAGGAGGATCGGGTGGGAACAACGGATCCATCGGCAGAGGATGTCTTTCTTATCTCCGCCCTGATCGAAAAGGAGATCATGGGTATCGAGGAGCCCGAGGAGCGTAGTGAGTACCTGTCCGCGCTCGGACTCGACTCATCGGGACTCGACCGTCTCAACGCCGCTGCTTACGACGCTCTCGGGCTCATGTCTTTCTATACCATGGGCAAGGATGAGGTGCGTGCCTGGACCATCAGGAAAGGGAGCCCGGCACCGGCCGCCGGCGGCAAGATCCACAGCGATATCGAACGGGGTTTCATCAGGGTAGAGGTAATTAAATACGATGATCTGGTGGCTACCGGGAGTGAAGCGGCCGCCAAGGCACAGGGCAAAGCCCTGCTGAAGGGGAAGGATTACATCATGGAGGATGGCGACATCTGCCATTTTCGGTTCAATGTCTGATCTCCTGCCGCAGTCTGCATCCGGGAGCGGGCCAACCTGATTTTTCAGACAATTATTGTGTCCGGCCCGCTGCTGTAAAGTTCTTTCAGCTCCCGGATAATTCCGCTCTGCTGGGAGAAAATAAACTGGGAAATACATTGTTCGCTTTTGTTGTCCATTTCCAGTTCAATGATGAACTTGGATGAAGAATCGTCCTGGTTCACTTTCAATAGTTTGCCGGACAATTCCAGTATGGTTGCGGGAAGGGCAATATTGACCTTGCCGGTGCTGTTTTCTTCGAGGGTAATTCCCTTCGGTGTGGTGATGGAAAGGCCGCTAAAGGAAATGTCTTCAATACGTCCCTGTATCAACCGATTGTTGAAGTGGAAGGTGGCATCGACCCGGTCCGAGACGCGGACTCGTACGCAGACCCTGCGCTCGGCAGTAATAATGACATAATGAAAGCTGGTCAAAAGGGCGCTGCGGGTCTTTTTCCTGATCTTCATGACCTTGGCGACGACATCGTACGGGAGGCCCTTGCACTTGATGAAGACTTCCTTCTCGATCATCATTGCCGCTGCCTGGAGATCATGGACGTTCATTTCAACGACACCCCGGTCGCTGAACTCGATGGATCCGTCAAATGAAACGGGCAGCTCCCGGTAGTAATTAAGAAGCTTGATGCTGTTCCTGCCGGCCGAGAGAACCTCCAGGATCGCTTCCTCGTCTTTTTGAATGTCATCGACGGTTACCAGCTGATAGTGTTTTGGCATGGTATAGTCCAAGTTCCTTGCTCTGTCCGCATGTCTGAACTGCGGGTGAAATGGCTAGCTGTTCACGGCGAGTATACACAGCTAATGCAGGGGATTCAATGGTTTACCATCACTGTGGCTGATTTGTCAGGGTGATCTGTGGGGGGCTACCTCCCGGCAAGCGCCTCGCGGACTGTTTCCGTCAGAAAGTCGAAGACCTCCTCCCGGGTTTCAACGCAGCGGGGCAGTTCGGTATTGATGATGTCTTCCAGCAGATTGAGAATCTGGCCGTCGTCCGTTTCAAGGGCGGTCATCACCGCAGAGAGCATCGGGAGAATGTCGTAGAGATCGTCCCGGTTGAAGGGGGACGGGTCGGGCTTTCCTGTGAACTTGGGCAGATCGCGGTTTGTCGTGTCCCGCGGGTATTTGTATTTCAGATCGGATGCCTTAACGATAATGTTCATGGTTTCTCTCCTGGTTTCCAGTGTTTCGGCAGTGTCCTGCACAATATGTTTGGTTGGCTGACGGCGAATAAATTTCCTGGTGCTGTTAGTAACAAGCACGGGGCATGCCAAGAGGGGGAATGGGACGATAGGCGAGTTTTCGGACTACGGGTTGGCAGGTGAATGATAGGACGCTGCCCTGAAAACAGGCATCAGGGCAGCAAGTTGTTCCGGTGAAAGCAGAAGAGCTTGCCGACAGGTTCACTGTCGGGCGTCAGTCTGATGCAAAACCGAGCATTTCCCGGTACTGTCCGTCCTGGCGCGGTGAGGAGATGATTTTCCTGATGGTTCCGTCCACCCGGGTCCGGGCCACATAGTGCTGGTAGAGATACCCGGAGAGGCGGGTGTCTCCAATAGTGATGTAGCCGTTGATCATGCCGTCAACCAGATAGACCCTGCGCCAGACATCTCCTCGCTGCCAGGTGACCGACTCACCGGAGAAGTTTCCCGCGGAAATGACCGGAAAGTCGATATGCTTGCGAAGCACCGTGGTGTTGATGGAACCGCCATAGGAACCGTCGCCGTGGACCAGGTGCCGGGCTGCGACCCGCGCCTGCCGCATGGCGTTCGGATAGTTTGCATACACGGCGGGAACTCCGTCGATCGCATGCCGGGTGATGGCCACGTCACCCGCAGTGTAGATGCACGGGTCTGCCAGCATCTGTTCGTTACTGCAAATTCCCGTATCTTCTCCCTTCAGCGGGGCGGAGTTGGGGGTTACTCCTACGGAGAGAATAAGCAGCCGGGTCGCGATCTTCCGGCCATCGGAGAGGCGGACGGCGGTGAGCCGGCCATTGGCGTGGCTGATTTCCTCGACCTTTGTCCGCAGTTGAATGTCCATACCGGTTTTTTCCGCCAATCTGAGGGTAGCGAACTGCCCGCCGTCTTCGTCGGTCATCTGCGAAAGGAGGCGGGTGTTGCGGTGGACAAGGGAGACGCTCAATCCGCGCGCCTGCAGCGCCAGGGCCGCATCGACACCGATGAAGCCGCCACCGAAGACTACGGCCTCTGTTACCTGCTGCTCCCTGATGTAGCGATCGATGGCAATCATGTCGGTCAGGGTCTTGAAACCGAATACGCCTCCGGTTTCGAGCCATTCGGGACGTGGGTGCCTGCTGTGTGAACCGGTGGCAAAGAACAACCGGTCATAATCTTCCGTTTTTCCGTTGGCCGTGCGGATGATGTGTCGATCCGGGTCAACCTGCACGACCGGTTCCCCGAGTCGGGCGGTGACACGGTACTTTTCATAGAAATCCTTGCCCTTCCAGAACACCGTATCCAGGGGGTCACCAGCGAGATAAAAGGGGATCACACACGGCGAATAGGGCGGAAAATCTTCATCGCCGACCATGACGATCTCGCCGGAGAATCCCTCCAGTCTGAGTTGCTCGACGAATTCCGCCGCGGCCATTCCGGTTCCAGCCGTAACGATTTTCATTCTGCACTCCCGCGACGCCGGGCAAACTCTTTCCTGCGCAGTTCCCGGTAGAGTTCAACCAGGGGCGGAACCCCTTCTTCACCGAGAAGATAGGTTCTGAGTGTCCTGGTGGCACGTTTGCTTCTGGCGAGGTCGAACTCGGTATACACCAGTGCTCCCGAGTGGCAGGCTTCGACACAGGCGGGCGTGCCTCCGTCTTTCGTACGCTCGACGCAGAGGTCGCACTTGTGGGCGATTTCCCTGTCATGGGGCGAACGGTGAGTGACCTTGAAGGAAATGGCGTCAAAGGTGCAAACCATGGCGCACATTGCGCAGGCCTTGCAGCGTGTCGGGTCGATGAGAGTGGCACCGGTATCCACGTCCCGACTCAGAGCTCCCGAGGGGCAGGCGCTGAGACAGTCCGCCGGGTCGCAGTGGCGACAGGAGAGGGGGAACGCCTCGTGTTCGATGCCGAGCACACGAACATTGATCTCGGTCTTCCTGTCTCCCAGGGAGCCGATGAAGGTTCCTGAGGGGTGGTGACGTACGGCGCAGGCCGTTTCGCAAGCTTTGCAGGCCAGGCACTTCTTGTAGTCAACGAATATTCTTTTCATAAAAGTATCTCCGTTTTTCAGGCTGCG
>Ga0351906_1144_pt1 | contig 18284 bp, 16 predicted proteins | sample BONcelHT113001E5_FD_206866 | JGI IMG/M metagenome (GOLD analysis project Ga0351906, IMG submission 206866) | Enriched cells from coal bed in the Powder River Basin, Montana, United States - BONCAT cells T11 rep1 HSBNCT.T11.300.1.E5 ... | reverse complement strand
ACCGCAACCCGTGCATTTTTCCTCTTCAATGTATCTGGGTTTTTTGATCAGGGTCACCTTGTACTCACCTGCTTCCCCTTCAACGCTTTCAACCTCTGTATAGGTCAGGATTTCAATGTTGGGATGCCTGCTGCACTCAATAAACTTTGGAGATTCAATACACATGGAACAGTCATTGGTAGGAAAGGTCTTGTCAAGCTGGGCCATATGACCGCCAATGGCCGGCGCCTTGTCAACAAGGTAGACCTTAAATCCCGAAGCGGCAAGGTCAAGGGAAGCCTGAATGCCGCTGATCCCTCCTCCGACAACCATTACATCTCCCGTATTGCTTTCTGCTAAGCTTTTGTAAAGCTGATCAATTTGTTCTTTTTCTACTCGTTCTTTTTCCACTTATCTATTTCCTCATCAGGTTTCTTTAGGTTTTCTAAATAACTTCCTGCAGAATCTCCGTTATGTCCTTAACCTGTATCTTCTCATCATAGCTCAGAACTGCTCTGCTGTCTTCAAGGGCTGTGATGCAATAGGGACAGGAAGTAACCAGCTCGGTAGCTCCAAGCTCAACAGCCTGTTCCACTCTCAGATTGGAGAATCTTTCATGCTTTTCCGTTTCCGCCCAAACCCTGCCTCCACCCATACCGCAACAGAGGCTGTCTACCTTTGACTCCGGCATTTCCTGCAGTTCCAAACCGGGTATCTTCTTTAAGACCTCGCGGGGTGCATCATAGACACCGTTATGTCTGCCCAGATAGCAAGGGTCATGGTAAGTAATTTTCTTTCCATATTCTTTGGTTATTTCGAGTCTTCCCTTATTAATAAGCTCGGGTAAATACTGGGAGATATGAACAACTTCGAAGTTCACCTTGAATTCAGGGTATTCGTTTTTGAAAGTGTGGTAGCAATGAGGAGAAGAAACAAGTATCTTCTTCACTCCATTTTCTATAAAAGTCTTTATGTTTTCTTTAGCAAGTTTTTTGAATAAATCCTCATTACCTGTCTTGCGAATGCTCTCTCCGCAACAGTTTTCCTTGGAACCCAGTATACCGAAATCCACACCTGCCTTCTTAAGAATATTGACAGTGGCTTTTGCTACTTTCTTCAATCTGGGATCATAGCTGCAGTAGCAGCAAGGGAAATATAAAACTTCCATTCCTTCGGTAAAGGGTTTTACAGAGAGTCCTTCTGCCCAATCCGCCCTGGTATTTCTGTCTTCATTGAAGGGGTTGCCGGAAGTGGCAAGGGCTGTGCTTATGGCACGGTACGGTTTCACGGAAGCGGGAAAAATACCGTATCCCGTGGCCATTCTGCGGATAGATATCATGTCGTCTATCTGCTTTACATCCCTGGGGCAGCGCTGAGGGCACTTTCCGCATGTAGTGCAACGCCAGATCTCCTCGCGTTCCACCTCGGTAATACCGAATGTAGCTTCACGTATGAGCTTGCGCATACTGAAGTTTCTCACCCTGTTCCAGGGACATACCGTATCGCATTTTCCGCATTGATAGCAGAATTTGACGGCTTCTCCACCGCCCTGTTTTATTTCATCAATTACCTCTTTGAAAGGGGCTACTGTTTCCATCGTCTTTCCTAATCCTCGTATTTAGTATTAATGTCTTATTCTTTTGATACCCGGACAGCAGTGTCCATAATCTTCTTCAGTCCATGTTTCCTTATTAAGGCCTTCAACCCTATTTCAATCTCTCCGCGCTTCGTCTCTTCCTTTTCAACTTCCACTTCCCTTTCTTCGTACGTCAGGGCACCGAAGGTGCATGCGTCTACACACATCGGCTTTTCTATGGGAGGATCGCTTTCACACATATCGCACTTAAGCGGGAGTCCTGAATCCGGTTCTTTGAAGGCATCTCTCGACGGGCAGGAGGCAGGGCAGAAAGTGCACTCATTATACTCTTTGCCTTCGATGACATAAGTGTTTCTCCCGTTACATTCCGCCTCGGCATAATCACCTGCCCGGATCGGTATAAAGACATCAGTCATTTCGTCCATAACTACCATGATCCGGGAACGTCCAGTATTAATCGAGCTGTATCTCGGTACTGCATGGAAGGCGGAGCACGCTATCTCACAGGCCTTGCATCCCACGCACTTCCTTGTATCCACTTTTATATTTTTAACTATTTTTCTTTTTTTCTCTTTGTTGTCCACGGTGACACCCCTTATTCCTTCTCTTTCTTGGCCCTGGTATCATTAAGGGCAGTAACTTCGTCCCCTGTCAAAACGCCCCTCTTGATCAAGTCTTCCGACACGTAACCCAAACTCAATTTGTCCAAGGTATCTTTGGTTGGAATTCCATCAAAAGTCCAGCCTTTGAAATCATAATATTTGGTCAGCAACTGCTGCTCATATTCTTCATTCCTTACTGCCCAGTGATCCTCCGGCGGCCTCTCCATATGTCTCCTCAGGCCCAGTCTGTTATTCAGGGCTCTGATCAGGTTCCGATCCCTCTGGAAGCATTCCCACAGCCTGTCTTTGTCAAACTCCCACCCCGTCGCATGGGTGATTATCTGCGGCATGTTCCATACGTGATACCCTGTGGTGCCGCCGAACTGACCACGGAATGATGACACAAATCCGCAGAATCCAAGGGCATCATCGAGGTAGTGCATACACTCATTCCAATCGGTAATAGCGCACATGGCATCATCGGGCAACTGATCGCGTTTTACCCACTGCCGGAACCAGTCATGGAACTTTTTATCCGGGACCGCGACCCACTTCTTAATGAACTCTTCCCTCAGCTCAGGATCCGCAATCGGATCTTGGGGGAATGAACCTTCGATTTGTGTTATAGCCATATCCTCACCGGTGGCTATCATGAGATAATAGGCCGGATTGAGTTTGCCGAGTTTGATTGGCAACTGCTCGAATTTCTTTACCGTATTATGATCGAATTGCTCGGCGCCGTTGCCAATTATAGCTGCCGCACCGGAAACGCCATGGGCGAGAATGTCTCCAATACCCTCTCTAAATGCTATCTTCTGAAGGAGATAGTAGAACCTTTGTCTGATGTCATCAGGCATACCCGGGAAGTCCTTATCAGTTAAAATCCCGGCGTCTAAGAGCTCAAGAGCAAAGGCGATAACCTGTGGTGTTGAGTAGGAGTCAAATCCTAAATCCATAGCAATAGGAAGTATCTCGTAGGTAAAGTCCAGTTCCTGGAAGGAAGCCATGTGGTAGGTATCTTTTCCGTAGCACTTATAGGAGAACCTTCTCCTGTTCGGCCACTGAATGAGATTATGGCATGCCTTCGGGCAGTTCCAACAGCCTGTCCAGCGGTTCATGTGGTCGTACTTCAGGTTCCGCCATCTCTCTTCGAGAGCATCACTCCAGAAGGTCTTCCGCCTTACACGGGCATTGCCCCAGGAGAAATTGTTGTGATGGAAACTGTCATCTTCATCAGTCGCCATCCAGTCCCCGATATTCGGGTTCGCATCAAGCTCCTTCCTCAGACGTGAACACATCTCCCACATTTCTACGGGGTGAGCGAGATTGACGTCTTTTGTTCCCCGGATGGCAATCGCCTTCAGCTTTTTTGCTCCCATAACCGGTCCAGGTGTACGAGCAGCACTCGAGTTGCCGCAATCAATGGAAGCTGTAATGCATCTGTGCTCCCCGGCCGGGCCGATAGCAGCCACCATGGCTCTTTTGTCGTTCAACTCTTCCTGGATCATTCTCTGAGTGTCAACCATTCCCTTTCCGGCAAGATGCCTGGCATCACGGATTTCGACTTTATCGTTGTGTATCGCTAAGTAGACCAGATCGGAAGCTTCACCCTTGATGATTATTCTGTCATAGCCGGCCATTTTCATTTCCGCCCCGAAAAATCCGCCCATCAATGAATGCCCGAAAAATCCGTTCACGGGGGCAATGGTATTTACCGACACGCGGTTTGCGCCGGGAACGCATGTACCGTTCAGAAGACCATTACCGAAAATGAGCAGGTTATCAGGAGACCATGGATCAGTGCCGGGTGGAACGCGATCATATAGTATCTTTGCGTTCATACCGTGGCCGCCCAGATACAATGCTGTATCTCTCGGATCGGTCTCTACCTTATCAATACTTCCCTTTGACAAATCAATTTCTAAATTATACCCTGTTTCTGCATACCTCATTCTTTACTCCTCTAGGTCTTTTCGCAGCATAATTTCCGGCTGCGCAGGTTGTTAAAATTTCACGTGCTTCCTTGGCACTTTCTAATGGCGCGCGGTCATTGAACCGTGCCCACCTTTCTTCTCCTTTACTTCAACTTTTTTAGGTATTCTTGCTTGAGGCGCCACAGGAGTATCTGTGATTGGAAGCAACCAAATAACCTCTTGCAACGAATTCTTAAGAATCAGCTCTGCAGTTTCTATATCCGGAGCTTCTATCTCTTTTACATTACAATAAACTCTATAATACATGTCTTATCCTCCTCCAATCACTTAAGTAGATTCTCGCGCGCTCACACCCGCGACCCTATAACTCAACTCCTCACTGTAATCGACAATTAATCTCTTCGGAAATCCTTATCAGCGATTCTATCAACCAATGACGGGACGAGTCGGTTATCTGACTCCGCAAACCGGCAGTCCAAATAGCAACTTGCACATCCTTGCCGCATGCATTAATGGGTACGGCAAAACCAACCATGCCCTCAATATATTCTCCCATATCATAGGCAATGCCTCTTTTGCGTACTTCAAGAATTTCCTCTTTATAGACTGCCTTATCTATAATGGAATAGGGTGTATATCGCTTCAGTTCAGTTCGAGTAAGAATATCGTTGATTACTTCATCAGACAACTGGGATAACATTGCCTTAATCCCGGCACCGGCAAGGATGGGCATCTTCATGCCTATTTCCGATGATACTTTGATTCCATGATCTGAATCTACTTTATCAATAAGAATTGCCTGACAGTCTGATCGAAGTCCTAAAAAAACCGAAAGATTGGTTTTTTTATTTATTTCCTCCAAATAGGGACGCGCAAGCTGTATGATTGTTGAGCGCTTGCCTGCCATATTTGCCAGGATATAAAAGCTTGTACCAAAGGTGAATTTACCGTCACGTTGATTTTCCAGCACATTGAGGTCTACAAGAGTATGACTGATATTATATACCGTACTCTTATTTAAGGATAGTTTGCCGGACATATCGCTTATTCCCAGAGCTTCTTTCGATTGGGCAAGCAATTCCAGAATAGCAAAGCACTTGTCAACAGCCGGCACTCTTTTAAATTCTCTTTGGTTCATATTTTGATCCGCGTAATTCATATTGTGTTCTCTATATCAAACATATGTTTTATATATCAAACGATTAAATATTTGTCAAGAAAAAATATTACATATTTTTTATTTCAGAATAATTAGATTGCCAACATATTGATTAAATTAATCTTTAATTATTTATGAGCAACATTCATTTTTTATAACTATCTGTAGACAATAGTTTTATTATAATAAATAGTCCTTTACAAAAGATTTAATATCACCTATAATGAATTATATTCAATAGAGTTTCAAAGGAAACTTAAACTTGTCGAAAAAAGATTTAAAAAAACAGCAGATCATTCAGGCCGCTACCGAAGTCTTCGGCAACAGTAATTTTCAAAATGCCGCCATCTCTGAAATTGCCCAGAAAGCAAACGTGGCTGAGGGCACCCTTTATCAATACTTTAAGAATAAAGAGGACCTTTTCTTTTCAATCCCGGCGGAGAAAACAGATGAATTCTGCGAGGCATTTGATCTCCATCTCCAGGGAATTAATGATACTTTCGGCAAAATCAGAAAATTAATCTGGTACTACCTCTATTTTTTTAAAACAAATCCTGGCTATGCTCGCAGTCTTATGCTCGAAATGCGCGTAAGCAAGAGTTTTATAAGGTCAAAAACCTATGACAGAATAAAGGTCTTCGCCGATAAGGTTCTTGAAATAATCAAGGAAGGTCAGGAGGAAGGCCGTATAAGAAAGGATGTTGACATATACATTATCCGGGAATTATTGCTCGGGTTCCTGGAGCACAGAGTTACCTGGTGGCTGCTCAAGGATGAGAAGTACGACCTCGTGGAACATTACGACGAGATCTTTGAATTGGTTTTTAATGGAATTAAATCTTCCACGGAGGAATAGAAATATTATGGAAGAAATATTGAACAAGGAGGAGAAGCGATATGGCTACAGAAGTTATTAAATCAGACTGTATTATGTGCATCAACAGTTGTGGAATAAACGCATATGTTGAAGACGGCAAACTCGTCAAAGTTGAGGGTATGAAAGAACATCCTATCAGCTTGGGTGAATTATGTCCCAGGGGCGAAGCCCTGCCTGAGTGGGTCTATTCAAAAGACAGGCTCACACACCCTCTGCGGAAGAAGACCGACGGCGGATGGGAGCGCATATCCTGGGATGTTGCGCTGGATACGATAGCGCAAAAGTTTCAGGAGATAAAAGACAAATACGGCGCAAAAGCTCTTGCCGTATACACCGGTTCATTGGGAACGGAAAATATTGAGCTGGCAGCCTATGCTCAGAGATTTCGCGGAGTTTACGGAACGCCCAATCTTCTGTCCGTGGAAGGAAACTGCTTCCGTTCACGTATCATGGCCCGCCAGATGACCTTCGGCGGATACCCGATTGAAGAACCCTGGAATGCCGAATGTATTATTGTCTTCGGACAGAATATGGATAACTCCAGAGTAACCGTAGGCCGCAAAATATATAAAGCCATGGAAGCCGGGACACTTAAGCACGTCATAATCGTTGATCCGAAAAAGATCCCTATGGCGGAAAAAGGCACTCATATCCAGATAAGACCGGGAACAGACACAGCGCTTTGCCTTGGCATGCTCAACGTGATTATCGGGGAAAAACTCTACGACAAAGAATTTGTCGAAAAGTTCTGCATCGGTTTCGACAAACTGACCGAACACGTAAAACAGTATACACCTGAAAAAATGTCCGAGGTTACATGGGTCCCGGCAGACGATATAAGAAAGATAGCCCGTCTCTTTGCAACATGCAAACCTGCATCCTTAGTTCCGGGAACATGCTCAATAGATCAGCATGTAAACGGCTTTCAGGGCAACCGCGTTCATGCCATAATACAGGCAATAACAGGCAATATCGACATCCCCGGCGGGTGGGTGAACATCCCCTTTATCCGTCTCGGAGACATGCGGGTTACCGAAATAAGCGATCCCATCGGCACTGAAGAACATCCTCTTTTCCGCCGCTTTTGGGGGAGAACATCTCCATACGGTCAGCAGATGCTCTTTGCAGACGCAGTGCTGAAAGGCAAACCATATCATATTAAGGGAATGATCTGCACCGGCGGAAACCCGGCTGTTACATTGCCTGATTCAGAACGTATAAAAGAAGCAATAAAGGCTCTTGAATTTGTTGTAGTATCAGAGCTGTTTATGACGGAAACCGCCGAACTGGCCGATATCGTACTGCCCGCCTGTTCATTCCTTGAAAAAAGCGGTGTAGGATATGTCTACGGCGTCACGAACTGTATCCCCTATGCAATGGTGCGCAAGAAAGTAATAGATCCGATAGGCGAATGCCTGCCGGATTGGAAAATCTGGACCGAGATAGGCAGGAGAATGGGTTACGGACAATTCTTCCCCTGGAATACCGAAGAGGAGATTATAGATTTCTTCCTGAAACCGAGCGGATTGAACAGGGAGCAGTTAACCAATGAACATCCGGAAGGCGCCTACTATACGGAAATGAAGTATGTACAGCAGAAACGCTACAATACACCTTCAGGGAAAATAGAGCTCTATTCCCAGACATTGGAGGAAAACGGCTATGACCCGCTTCCAAAGCCTGTGGAGCCGAGCAAGAGCCCCGTAAGCTCACCGGAAATGTTCAAAAAATATCCCGTTATCCTTACAACAGGGTCAAGAATCCCGGAATATACACATACCCAGCTCAGAGGCATCTCTTCCGTACACAAGACCGCGCCTGAGCCTTTGGCAGAGATACATCCTGACACGGCAGCCCTGTACGGCATTTCAGACGGCGACATGATGAACATAGAAACACAGAAAGGCAAGATCCGCATGAAGGCAAAGACTACCGATAAACTGCTCCGTGGAGTGCTGAGTGTCCCCCATGGTTGGGATAAGGATGCAAACTGCAATTTATTGACTGAACTTGAACCGCGCGACCCTGTAACAGGCTACACAGAGATGAAGGCGCTTCTCTGCAGAATATCCAAGGCAGCCTGAGTCAAAGCATCTAAATAATCCTTTTATAAAAAAACCGCCGTCAATCAGGACGGCGGTTTTTTTATTGCAATTATAAGGAAACCCCGGTCATGCAAGGTTATCCAGTACTTCCTTCAGCATCTTCTCAAGTTTTGCCTCCTCGGTCTCATCGGCATATTTGGGTCTCTCCACATCGGGAAAAAGTTTGAATATACCGTTCATGATAACCTCGGCATGGGGAGGACAGCCAACCAGTGCCGTACCTTTTTCCGCATGGTGGAGTTGACAGATACCCATAAAAATATTGGTTTCCTTCGGATCAATATCAACGCCCTCATAGGGACCAAGGAAAATGTTGACCCTGCGTTCAAAAGGGCGGTCGATGAGTAATCTGCTGGAATCTGCCGGATCAGGTTTCCGCAGTTTGTTCAGAACAAAGTGAAGGTATCCTCTGCAGCCGCCACAGGCATTTGCCGCATGGATTCTGAAGTCCCTGCCGCTCTCCAGATTAATATGGGGCTGCTTGAAAGGACTTGCCACCTTGTCTATGGAAGCGCCGAGAACTTCTATCCTCTCAGCCTCAATAGGTCCCAATCCCTGGAGGTATGCCAGAAGTACCGGAGGGGAAATATTGGGTTCAAGCCCCATAACCCTCATGGTAACTGCATCAACTGCAACCGGATTTTCGCCTCCTATTAAGAGATTCATTGTTTTCGGCGTACCCGAAACAGGTCCGAAATCCTCCTGTCCCACAATGCCGTCAATTATCGTCAGATGGGGCTTGACAACATGATGTATGTTTACAAGATTCTGCCAGAGACCGAAGAAATGGGTCATATACTTCTCAAGGGGCGGCATGGCTCCCTGAAGATTTTTGACTCCGAGAGAGACACCTGCTGCAAAATGTATCTTCATAACAGGAAGGCTTATGAGCACATGAGCCTCCTCAATCGTCAGCGGAACTTTTCGGGATTTCATTCTCTTCCCCGCCGGAACCGCTTTCTCTACAAGTTTGTCGGTATTCAAATCAACAAGGCTCACCTTGTTCGGGTCCAGATTAATCAGTTCGGGATATCCGTAGACGTCAAACATCTTGCCGGTAGCGCTCCGGTTTATTGATGAGCCCTCGGCCACAATGATTTTCCCGGCAACAGGCAGCAGCAGTTCAATAAGCGCCTTCAGGATACGGATATCCGTAACCACCCCTCCCACATACTTGCCTCCCGTCATGCCGTGGTCAGCTACCACATTCGGTTTGAGAACTACGGTCTGACCGGGTTTTACATATTTTCTTATACCTCCGAGCCTGTTCAAAAGATTCAGCAGTGATGCCTTTATATCTTTTTCGGTCTGGGTTCCGGCAACCTCTTCGATAACTACCTGCTCTTTTTTGCGATAGGGCCTGGAAGGTTTATGCTCTTTGAGCCGCTCAAAAAATACGGATGTACTAAGCTCCATCCTGACCAGAGAAAGGTCGAATGCTTTTATTTTTCTGGTAGGACGGAAACCGTATTCCACCAGTCGGTCAAACTTCTTTCTGTCTGCTTCTGCAATTTCGGCGGAGACAAGACTTTCCAATGCAATGAGCGCATCAATGGCTTTCGTGAAAATAACCGCCTCATTCCCTTTTGAATTCAGAAATATATCTTCAATGGAACTAATAACTTTATTGTAAATAATCCAGCCTACAGTTTTATTATCTTCTCTGACAAGATAAACGGTAATGTCGCTGCTTTCACTCCACTGCTCCCATCTTGCATCAATATAAAGCAAACCGAGATCAGGTATTTTTGAATAGTATTCGACTAAGCCGCTTCTGAGAGAGGATGATAATTTTCCCTTTTTCAGTATTATTTCCGACATATCCGTCTCCTTTGTAGGAATGTTTTCCTTAATTATTTTCAAGGTCTCTTTCTTGTGACCGTGCTCTATCCTTCTGCAATTATATTTAAAATTTATTACGAAATCAAGCTAAGGTCGCAACCACAAACTTTATTTACTAAATTAATCAAATAAAGGCATAAATTTCCCCCAATTTCATGTAAACTAACCTTTTCGGATTTACCTTTCTTTTTTACAATTGGGGCAGGTAATTTATAATAAGGAGAAAAAATATAAATGAATGTTGTAACAAAAAATAGGCTGGGACAATATCTTTTAGCAACAGGACTTTTTCTGCTTCTCCTGACTGGAACAGCTTTTTCCAAGGAGACATCCTTTGAAAATGTGATTATTCTGGTAGCAGACGGCATGGGTTCAACGCATACAACTGTTGCCCGCTGGTACAAAGGGTCTGCTCTTGCCCTTGACAGGATGCATCTGGGGGCTGTGAGAACTTACGGGGCCGATTCCATTATAACCGATTCCGCACCGGCTGTAACTGCCTTTGCCACAGGGCATAAAACATCCGATAAAATGATCGGCGTGCTGCCCGGCTCTGTCACAATGCCGGGCTTGCAAAAAAATACCCGATAATTTAATATATAAACCAACGGCAAATGTTCTCGAAGGCGCGAAACTCTCCGGCAGATCTGTCGGAATCATTGCAACATCCAATATCCAACATGCCACCCCTGCCGGATTTTCAGCACATTGGCCGGACAGGAAAAACTTCAATGAAATTGCTGAACAACAGGTGTATCTGAATATGAACGTTGTATTGGGTGGAGGGAAAAAATACCTTGCAAATAAGGAAAAGGGGGGTGCCCGCGTCGACGGGGAGGACCTCATGGAAGTCCTGAAGTCAAGGGGTTATGACTTTGTGGAAACAAAGGATGCAATGCTGAAGAGCGCTTCAAGCAAACTATGGGGCATATTTGCCGATAATGCTATGGCCTACGACTTTGACCGGAGAATATTTCACCCTGACCAGCCGGCGCTTTCAGAGATGACAAAAAAAGCAATTGAAATACTCTCAAAAAATCCGAAAGGCTTTTTCCTCTTTATTGAAGGAAGCAAAATTGATTGGGCTTCCCATGCAAATGATCCTGTAGGGGTAATCAGCGATGTCCTTGCCTTCGATGAGGCGGTGAAGGTCGCTCTGGACTTTGCGCAGGCAAAGGGGAAGACGATGGTCCTCGCCTTTTCCGACCACGGCAACGGCGGCATGTCCATCGGAAATAATGCAACCGATAACACTTATTCCAAGCTCCCTTATGAGGCGGTTTTTGTTCCTCTGAAAAAGGCCCGGTTAACCGGCGAGGGTCTGCAAAAGGCAATGGCAAAGGATGTCTCTGATGAACATATCAGAAAGGTAATGGCACAATATGCCGGGATAGATGATCTGTCGCAGGATGAAATCGATGCCGTCAAAAAGACAAAACCGGGCAGGATGAACTGCACCACGGGGCCCATTATCAGTAAGAGAGCTCATATAGGCTGGACAACAACCGGACATACCGGCGAAGACCTTTTTCTTTATGCTTACGGCTTTAACAGGCCTATCGGTCTCATTGAAAACACCGATATAGCGCACATAATTGCCAAAGGTATGGATTTTGATCTGGATGTTATAGATAGAGAGCTTTTTGTAGATGCCAAGGAATCTTTCGGAAAAATAGGAGCAAAAATAAGGATTGAGAAAAAAGAACCTGCAAACCCTGTACTTATCATAGAAAAGGAGGGCAGTTATGCAGAAATGCCTTTCAGCAAAGATATTATCCGGATAGGAACAGATCGAAAAGAATACAGGATGCAGGGAGTAACGGTCTTTTCTCCATGGACAAAGAAAGTATATATTCCCCAACAGGCAGTAACAATTTTTGAGGGGGTAACGAAATAAGCTGCCCTGCCGCAAGAAGAAGGGGCATCACAGGCGGCTAAAAACCCTTTTGCTCATGCCTTTGTCAGATTTTTCTAAACATAACGGTCTTACTGAGAATTATTTTCGGTCCTTCTTCGGCTTTGAATCCGGTATCCTGGGCCGCTCTGACGGTTTTTGCAAGGGCTGATTTTGATACATGAAATGGCGGCTCCACAACGAGAATTTGTCCGTCAGTTCTCAAAATGGATTCCAATTCTTTAAAAAGTTCTTCTTTGTCGGGAATCTCATGAGCCACATAAAAAGCAAGAACAAAATCAACTTTTTCATTCCAGCCTATTCTGTTCTGTTCGCATTTATGAAAAATGACTCGTTCCTCAAGTGGGGACAACCCGACACCGATACTTTTCCCAATGAAAAATGGGTTAAAAGGAGCAACGATCATGGTTGCAGGTTCCTATCGGACGAACTTCGCATATACCGGATCCTGTGTCCAGGTACGAATCGCATTCCAGTCGCGGAAATCTCCTTCGGGTGATCCTTTAGATTTCATAATCTTCTTGGTGAGCCAGGAAAGGTTGTTGTAATCCAACGCTCCGGCAAATGTTCCGATGCCGACAGGCCTTATTTCCGGCACGGCCTTAAGGATGGGGTTCATGTATGACAGCACCTTGGCCCGGTTCTCTTCCGTCGGCTGGGACAGAGTCATACAGACAAGAAAATAGGCGACAGGTACCTGGCGCAGAAAATCCTTGTTTTCCTCCACAAAGTCTATCGCCTCAGACATCAACTTACCCATATAGATAGCACTGCCTATAACCACTCCCTGATATGAACTGACGTTACCGGCATTCTTTACCAGGGCCACGTCGGCGGCCACATCCTTGCTGCACAGTTCCTTTCCAACGACATCAGCGACTCCCCCGGTGGAGCCGTATTTGCTGGCATAGGTAACCAGAATTTTCTTTTCCATTCTGCCTCCACATTTTCCTTCGGGGAACTTTATCTCAGCCGCATGGCTCACTCCTGCACCTGACATACTCCCCAGCGACATAGCAGCAACAAATCCGGCAGAAAAAGTCAGGAAATCCCGGCGGTTGATTCTCCAGAGGTTACTATCATTGACTCCCATCAGAACACCCCCTTTTTCGTTCTTTCCTCTGCAAGCGTGTCCATCTTATTCTTACCTCCTTAAACGTTGTTATGAATCAAAGGAAAAAAGAGGGAGACAACTGTGCCGGTGCCGGAAATGCTCTCAACTTCTATCCTCCCCTGATGAGATTCCATAATTGTCTTACAGAGACTCAGACCCAATCCGTATCCACCGGTATGTTTGGATCGCGACTTGTCTACTCGGTAGAAGGGTTCGAAGATATAGGGCAGTTCTGTTTCCGGAATGCCGACGCCCCAATCCTGAATTTGAACAATTGTGTATTCTGGGTCTTTCTTCCACAAGAGCCTCACAGGTTCACCGTCAGCAGGGGAATACTTGAGAGCATTATTGATGATATTGTTGAAAACAATTTTTATGAGCATAGGGTCGCCGTGGATGCAGGCATTATCCGGTATGGTGTCGAACCTTATGTTAGGGGGCTTATTTCCATAGATTGAGCAGATTTCACCAAGGAAATTCTTTACCGATACTGCTTCAATCTGCAGCCGCGCTGTCGTATTCCTCAGCCGGGCAACTTCCAATATTTCTGAGATCATTGTTTCCATTTCCCGGATATCGTCAGTAATGTTCTCTTTCGTCTGTCCATGAGGTATTAATTCAAGGGCAACTTTCATGCGGGTTAAAGGAGACCGCAATTCATGACTTACATCCAGAAGGAGCTGGTCTTTGGTATAGAGCATGTTTTTAATCCGAAGCGTCATGGCGTTGAAGGCCTCTGCGAGCTGGCTGAACTCTGTTGTTGGGCTTAAAGGGACCTGATGATCAAGATGGCCATCACCGACCTGCCGGACTCCTTCAGAAAGAGATTTTACCGGTCTTAATATGCGCCGGATTATAAGATAGGCAGCCAGGACAATAATTGTCAGAAGAAGGATCAAGGCTATTATAAAGGTTATTTTCCTGTTCTCAAATGAGGGGTGGGGATGAAAACTAAAGACGTATGTGTGAGGACCTTGAGACAGGACAATAATATGCTTGCCTTTTTTGAAGGGCATTCTCATGAAGCGGTTCTTCTGACCAGGTTTTAAATTGAGTTGAGAGCTCGCAGGGATTTCATCCGATGTTGTCCAGGTAAGATCCTGGCTTTCATAGCGTATCTGCAATACGGATTTTTTGACGATCTGTTTTGCCCTTTCCAGATTTGGGGGTGTGCCCAGGTCTTTGATGATGTATTCGAGATACTGATCGATATTATATTGCCAGGTGCTCTTAAGAGACTCTCTTGCAGCATGAATAAAAAATGCAGCTACAATTATATTTATACTTATTCCGGCAATCATGAGAGTAAGAAGAATTTTTGTAAAAACCGAATGGATAATCCGCTGGAATCTGCTATTCGCCATCTTCGCTTTCCTCGACGATAAAGACATATCCGGTTCCCCAGACGGTTTTAATGAATGAGGGGAACTTGGGATCATCAAGCAATTTCGAACGGAGGCGGCTCATAACTATGTCCACAGAACGGTCGAAGGCTTCGTATTCGATGCCTCGCAGGGCATCCATTATCTGGTCACGGCTCATTACAGCACCTGCATTATTCGCCAGTAAGGACAGGGCCTGGAACTCCATGGTGGTCAATTCTACCGGTTCGTTGTTCAGCAGGACTGTCCGTTTCTGAAAATCGATGACAAGGGACCCGAACCGCCTCTTAGGGGTCACCGGGGAATTCCCTGTCCGCCTGAGAATGGACTGAATACGGGCAACTAATTCACGGGGCTCAAAGGGTTTGGCGAGATAATCATCAGCTCCCAGTTCGAGTCCCACAATCCTGTCGGCAACTTCACCTCTGGCGGTGAGCATAAGAACAGGGGTTGCATGGGATCGGCGTATCTGTTTGCATACCTCAAAACCATTCATGCCGGGAAGCATCACATCAAGGATGATAAGCTGCGGCTGAAGCGTTTTAATCTTCTTCATACCCTCATCGGGATGGGTAACGCTTTCGACGGAAAAACCGTAATTACCGAGATAATCCTTCAGCAACCGGTTGAGTTTTTCGTCATCATCAATTATAAGTATCGTTTTCTTCAATAGGGGCTCCAAGGTTCAGGGTGAAAGGCGCCCGTCACATAGTGCGGGCGCCTTTCTTTGTCAATTCCAGCAATCGTGACGGTCTCTGATATACTTCACAAGTTTTTCTTTTTGTTCAGGGGTGAGTGTACTATGAAATTTTGCCAGTTTTTCTATTATTATAGATGAGAACTCATCCATTCTGGCTTTTCTCTCATTTATCATTTTTTTGAGTTTTTCCTGGTCGATGGTGTCGCTTTGAAGCATGGTCAGGAGTTCTTCTTTCTTAGATGCATGATTTTTCTTCATCTCCGCCATTTTTTTCGTCACTTCCTGCTTGATGCCGTCAAGCTGTTCCTGCTGAGCAACATTCAAGTCAAGTTTCGATTTGAGCTTTTCAGTAATACGGTCTACCATTCCTTCAGGTGAAGGGCGTTGGCACCCGCCGAGAAAAGCAATACATATTAAGAGAATCGGAACACATATTCCTGCTGCATATTTTTTTAACATAGGTTCTCCTTTCAGGTAAATAGGGTATTTTTTGCCTCGATGACCTGCTGTTATTCCAGAGCTATCCTCTTTCAACAGGCTGATTTATCCCGGATATATCTTTGGCAGCACCGATACTTTCTCCAATGACATATCCGGATTTATTCTTGGTCACCTCCTTCCGGTAGATTTTGTACTGCCCGTATCTGTTTTTTCAGGGACGTTAGCACCAGGGCTATTACGAGATACTGGAACCACTCATGACTGAGAAACATATAGCTGAGAATCTGAATTGTCATGACGAATAAATACCATTTTTCTTTCGGAAAGGTTTGTCACAAAGGTAAAAGTGTGTAACAAAATGTAACAGGCAAGGATGTGCGGCTATGCCTCCATCTCCAGGCGGATTATTGGATGGCTTCTGCTACAGGATAAAGTCCGTTGAAATAAATCGGGAACGCCGTTCCTTCAGAATTGACTTAATTATTTCTCGGTTCGCGTCAGTCTCCTTGGCAGCCACAAGCGTACGGATAGTAAAAACTCTCAGCGCATCCGAAACAGACAGAGTACCTTCCGCGGAGTCCTTTCTCCCGGTGAAAGGAAATATGTCGGGACTGCGCTGGCACTGACTGTTTATGTTGACACGGCATACCTGATTAACCAGCGGATCTATGAGGCCGGCTATAAGCTCCGGATCGCTTCCAAAAAGGCTGACCTGCTGCCCGTAATCTGATTGAGTTATATAGTCCATGGGCTCTTCAATATCATTAAACCGCGCAATGGGGACAACCGGTCCGAACTGCTCCTCGGAATAGAGTCTCATTCCTGGTCCAACCGGATAGATAACTGCCGGGAACATAAAGGTGTGATTCACCATACCGCCTTTTTCATTCATCAGCCGCGCGCCTTTGGCGCGAGCGTCATCAATCAGTTCAGTGAGATACTTTGTCTTGTCATCTTCCGGCAGCGGTGTAATCTGCACGCCGGTTTCCCAGGGCATACCGCCTTTAAGACCGTCTACGGCTTCACTGAATTTTACTATAAAGACATCGGCAATTTCCTCATGAACAAAAAGCATCTTAAGGGCTGTACAGCGTTGACCATTAAAGGAAAGGGAACCCAAAACACATTCTTTCACCGCATTGTCTATGTCCGCGTCTTTCAGGATAATACCGGCATTCTTGGCTTCAAGTCCCAGCACACAGCGCAGGCGATGCGGTTTCGGATGCTGCTGCTTCAGAATGTCGGCAACCCGGCTGCTGCCGATAAATGCCAGCACATCGATTCTTCCGGATTTCATAAGAGGGCCCATGACTTTGTTCCCCTCTCCATAGACAGTGTTAATAACACCCTTGGGGAAGGAATCCCTGAATGCTTCAAGAAGCGGTTTGTGAAGCAGAACTCCCAGTTTCGGCGGTTTGAAAATCACGGCATTGCCCATGATAAGCGCGGGAATCAAGGTTGTGAAGGTTTCATTGAGGGGGTAGTTGAAAGGCCCCATGCACAGCACCACTCCCAGGGGAGCGCGGCGAATCTGTCCGATCACACCCTCTTCGATAACAAAACGTGACGATATGCGGTCCAAATCCTTAAGGGCATCAATAGTGTCCATAATGTAATCGATTGTCCTGTCGAACTCCTTTCCGGCATCGGGGAGTGTTTTCCCAATCTCCCACATGAGGAGTTTAACAACATCTTTCTGCTCTTCCTTCATCCGGTAGACAAATGCCTCTACATGTTTAATACGTTCCTCGACAGACATAGTCGGCCATGCTCCCCGCCCGTGATCGTAGGCCCTGCCTGCTGCATCAAGAGCCTCCAATGCCTGCTCCTCCTTCAACAGGGGATAGCTGCCGATTCGCTTCTGACGAACAACACCGCCGATTACTTCACATATGGGAGAGAGCACATCCTGCTGCGGACCGGTCCATTCTCTGATTGAGCCGTCACAGAGGTATTGGCGCTGTTCTATAGGGGAAGCAATGCGATATTCCTCAGGCACTGAATCCATAGTTGTAATTGTGGGCGTAAAAATTTCATCTTTCATTGCAGCATCTCCTTTCTGTTTTTAATTTTCTGCTCCCTGTCAAATAAGCAGCGCGAGCCCTCCTACCACCGATACCTTATCCCCATTGATCCCCCCTGTTCAGTACGGTCTGCGGCAAGATTCGCGTCATAGACAAGAAAGAGGCTTACGTTGTTTCCGGCTGTATGTGTCAGTCCAAAACCTATTGCAACGCTGTCCCTATTGGATTTATCTCCCTGAACAGTGAAAGCTGATGCGGGAGAACCGGCAAAAGACGCGTTGACCATATTATCGCTCCTTGAAAACTCATGGAGCCATCGTATCTTTAGTTCAGGTGTAATGGTGCCGGATGCCGTCTCAAAGTCCTTCCTGAGCCTGACTCCCATACTGCCGAGAAGGGATGCGGTACGGTCTTTATCGGCATTGAGGTTGAGCGCCCCGGCATCTGTCTCCGTAAAACCGTCCCGTGCAAGGTAGCCTGCCTGAAGAGAGACCATGGGGATAATACTTATGGCGTCCTTCCGGAGGCGATATCCTGCTTCGGTGCATCCGCTCACCGTGTAGCCCTCGTAAAGAGCATTGGCTGTCCTCGTGATCCCTCCGAAGGATATGCC
>Ga0351906_1143_pt1 | contig 18394 bp, 15 predicted proteins | sample BONcelHT113001E5_FD_206866 | JGI IMG/M metagenome (GOLD analysis project Ga0351906, IMG submission 206866) | Enriched cells from coal bed in the Powder River Basin, Montana, United States - BONCAT cells T11 rep1 HSBNCT.T11.300.1.E5 ... | reverse complement strand
GACCATGGGCGGGCTTACCACTATGCGTGTCGAAAGATCTGTATGTCGGAAGCAGCTAAAGGGGGGGTAACCCTTGGTGCGCCGGAAATATGATATACTTTAACTGAAAAACTTCAAGGAGGTGTCACATGGCTGTAAAGGTAAAGTCTTTCGGCATGGAGATTCGGCCTCTCAAGACCATGCGCGAACTTGATCAGTTGGACAACATGGTGAATGAGTTCATCTCCGGAACGGGAATCAAGAAGGTACTCTCAGTCTCCGATACCGCCACAACCGATGACAAGGGCGAGACCATCGGACTCGTGCGGGTCGTTGCTTACGAAGAATGATGAGCAAGGTCGGCACTGAACAGCGTTATTAGGGTCACGTCTCCAAGTATTAAATTTGATATTTGGAAACGTGACCCCTGCAGGTTCTGATTAACCGTCGGAGGTTCATGATTGCTGGGATAGAAATTGCCTTCGAAATTCCATCGGATCGGCGATGTTATGGAACAGCTCCCTGGTTCCGCCCGTGCCGATAACCGTGATCGAGCCATAGTGGAAAATCCGACCAAAAGGGTTTTGATCGACATTTATGGACTCGACCTTGGATAAATTCATCTCCAGGGTATGGATCGAGATAAGGCCGAGTTTGACGATAACCCGTTTGTTGGTGATGGCAAACTCGCGCTGGTCAAGCGATCTATAAGCGGAGCAATGAACAGGGTAAGGACGTCCCTTAGAGAGACAAAAATGATCCAATGCAGCCTTGCTTCGTAAACTACCCACTCTTCGTCCAACAGATTGCCTTGAATATACTTGCCCACCATCTACTCCTTGAAGCGGGATTTGGCCTTCTCATATGCCTGCTCAAAGTCATCCGCCGCCTTGTTCATGTCGGAAGAAAATTTCTGCCACTTATTTTTTGATGCCTTGCGCATTTCATCGAGTTTCCGGGAAGCGGCCTCCTGCTTCTTCTCCGCTTCCATCAGGAATTGCTTCATTTCTTCCCGCGCCTGTTCTGTTTTGCCGGCTGCCTTGGCCTTCAATTCGTCGAGTTGCTGTCTAAGCCTTCCAAGACGCTCCTCAATGCTCTTTTCGTATTGATCTCTTTGTTGCGTTGTCGTCGGCGCGGTTGCCGGCCGTTCCTGTTCTACGGCAAACGCCGGCAACGGGCTGAAGTTGATGAGAAACAGCGCTGCCAGGGACATGAGTATCCGTTTCATACCGATCCTCCTTTTCGTTTTTTTTGAAAGAATCCAACACGTAAATAGTAATCGGAATATTTGTGAATACAAAAGATAAAGTGGATGCGGAAAAACAGCAGTTCGCCCAGGATTTCATGCGTTTGTCCTACACCTTTAGAAGGAAACGCACAATTTCATGGGTCCCACTGTTCTGCCATTTTTCTTTCACCAAGCTTTCCCGCAGCACTTCAGTGAGTGTGCATTGCCTTGCCGACTCCTCTGAATCGATATTCTCAATTCCTTGATGGCGTCGCAAAAAGTCCGCCCTACTGCGTTACGGCGTTTTTTCAGGACCTCGACATACCACATGTATGCCTTCGCCCCTGAAAAAACGCCAAGCCTTGTAGGACGAAATTTTGCTTAGCCATCTTATGAGTTTTTGCGAGGGCATCAATTCCTTGGTATTGCGCGCTCATTTTCCCACCTCTTGATGACAACGGAGTTGAGGTGAACGGGTTCACCGGTCCTGCTGATTGTTGGCATTCTCTGCTCTGCATTTGTTTGAGATGGCCTTCCGAGACAAATTTGGGCTTGAAAAGCTCTGCAAATAGCTCTATATTTAGAGCTGAACAAAGGAGGTAATTATGCACATGGACACAATTTACGCCGATCTTTCTATTAGTATGTCGGAATTCAAAAAAAATCCTGCTCAGGTACTACGTGCCGCCGGTGAAAAGCCGGTGGCTGTTCTTAACCACAACCGTCCTGCATTTTATATGGTAACACCTAAAATCTTCGAAATGTTGGTTGAAGCCCTTACGGACCGGGATATGGCAGTGCTTATCCGGCATCGGCTTTCACAAAATGATCGGAGTGTCGAGGTAGATATTGACACCGTCTGAAGCCGACAAGGACAAAACCATCTACCGCCTCAAATTCGTGCCGGATGCTCTCAAGGAATGGCAGAACCTTGACGGCAGCATAAAGGAACCTCTGCGCAAGGCGCTTAAATAACGTCTGGAGCAACCACACATGCCAGGTGCAGAGTTGCATGGCGACTTGCATGGCTGTTACAAGATCAAATTGCGAAAACAAGGATACCGTCTGGTCTATCTGGTTGAGGATGATGTTCTTGTCGTTCTTGTGCTGGCAATTGACCGCAGGGAGGACTTGGCGGCATATCACGCTGCAATGCTGAGACTGTTGGATAAATGACCCTTTCTGTTAATATATCCCCTCTCTGCTGTCCAGCGACTTTCCACCATCGGTTACGAAAAACCTTTTTAGCCAACACAATAGGGGAGACCCCATGTGATCCCTGTTAGATCAATCAATTCCAATGGGCAACACTGTTTGTGCACTCATTCTCAATTTTTTCACTAAAATGCATTCTCGATTGTCCAGCCTCCATTCGGAGAAGTCTGCCAGTTATGATATATCTTGTCGTCTGTGCCGATATAGAAGATCTCCAGTCGTCCGTCCTGGTTGGATGCGACGACCAACTGTTTGGCACTTCCACCTAGGCTGTTTTCCACCGTCCAGGCACCGTTCGGGGTGGTCTGCCAGTTGTGATAGAGCCTGTTGTTCGTGCCTATGTAGAAGATCTCCAGCCGTCCGTCCTGGTTCTTGGCAACCACAATTTGCTTTGCCCACCCGCCCAACCAGTTCTCGATTGTCCAGCCTCCATTCGGAGTAGTCTGCCAGTTATGATATATCTTGTCGTCTGTGCCAATGTAAAACACCTCCAACCGGCCATCCTGATTCCTGGTCACCGCAATTTGCTTCGCCCATCCACCCAACCAGTTTTCGGTTGTCCAGCCTCCATTCGGACTGATCTGCCAATTGTGGTACAGGGCATTGTTCGTGCCTATATAGAAGATCTCCAGCCGCCCGTCGTTGTTGGCTGTAACCGTGATCTGCTTTGCCCAACCGCCGAGTGGGTTCTGCACTGTCCAAGCACCGTTTGGAGTGATTTGCGTGTTGAAATACAGATTGTCGTCGGTGCCGATATACAATAAAGCAAGTCTGCCATCTTGATTAGAAGCTGAAACAATCTGCTTTGCGGAAGGAAGAACCGTAGGATATTGTTTGCGAACCGTCCAATCTCCTATCACACTCCAGAAGGAACTCCTTTTTCGATCTGTCGAATTTTCAGCCAATCCAGTATCAACAGCCTCGGTCCGAAAATGTTCCTTCCATCCGTCTCCGACGTGCGCTGCATCTGAAGCACCTAAACCCTTGCCGAATCCCGATGGGCCGTCGTAAAACATCTTGGATCGTGACATTATCGCCAAGCCGTTAAGGTAAAAGAGAACACCCTCCGCACTCTGGCATGCTCCGTAACCGGGAGCGCTATATGGCTTGTTATCTGCTCCATCCGGAGTGTTCGCATCACAACCCACGTGCAGGAACGTGCTGGGACATAGATCCCGCAGGCTCTTGTTTTCCCAGATAGTACGGTACAAATTCAGATCCGCCGTATTATGCCCCTCGAATGATGGTATAAACTCGCCGTCTTTTTCTATCCACCGCCAAGGATGATTTCCTGTTTCGACTTCGATATCGGCATATTTTTTATCATCCCGAAAAACGGTCATACAGGCTGAACGTCCGGACGTATGAGCACCTATTCCGCGAAGCAGCGCAGATTTCTTTAACCATTTGACGAAATCCAGCAGTGAAGCATTACCGGTTTCTTCACTGGTCGCTATTACTCCATCCAGCCCTCGATTAACCGCAAATAGTCCAAGTTCATACTCAATCTTGGATATTCGCATTCCTTGGTTACTGAAACGACCCATGCGGAAGGCGTGATTGCGATCAAAATAGTCGATCAGCAACGTTCTCTCAAGGTCTGCGTCAAAGTGCCAGTCGAATATGTTCGTTTTTATAGATGGCGAGGCCGGGATACGTTTAGGTTTCTTGTTATTGTCCAGGAGACGGGAGTCCGGATTTGCTGCTATGTGCCTGGCGTTGATACGAGATACAAAAATATCCGGTTGTGCAATTGCATTAGGAACTGCTTTGTCTGCGGCGCACAACTCCGGATTTAGTTGGCATTTGGCGCTAAAAGTGGCGTTTGCTTGGCTGGCATTGATCAAGAGAAGTACTGAATCAGATTCCTGGGATTCAATACACCAGTCGTCATCCTTGATCCAGAAAAAATCCTGGTAGGCTGTATGATTGACGACATATCTGTTCTTTTTCGAGGTCACCCTAACCATGTTTCCCGCCGCTGATCGTTCCGTATCGGGAATAAAAATGCCACTCTGCACGGTGCCGCTCTGATTGTAGAGATCACGCCAGTTTCCGTCCAGGTCTGCAAGTACGATTTCCGACCGGTATGCATGAATCCCACAGCCAACATGGTAAGCCTTGGTTCCTTCCGGAAACGAAGCTATGACAGTTCCGCTATCATTTCTCATGTCAAATCCGTAGGTTTCGGGACGCAGCCACGTACGAACGATCATCGCTTCTGGGAATGAGCCGATCAGGATCACCCCTTCGAATTGTTTGTACGTATTCCGAACTTCTCTGAAAAACTCCCGCATGGCCAAGAGAGTCTTCCCGTCTTGATGAATGGAGCCGCTGTAGGCTTTCAGTTTCAGGAATTTCGTCTGGCTGCCTTCTCGTAGAAGGTCGTACTTGAAAATCAATAGACGAGCAAAGAAATCACTGTTTGTGTAACGGTGGGGGTTGAAGTCTTCCAGAAGCCTTGCTTCGACGATGATTACCACCAGTTTCTTAGCCGGATCGACCATTTCGTCAGGCTTGTCGAAGGATGGATTGTCGAGCCACAGGAATTGAAGAGACTCAAGTTCCTGCACTGCTGAACCGGTGCCATCGAGACTATATTTCTGGTATTTTGCAACAATGTCCGCGAATGTACTCATACTAAGCCTCCTCTCGGTTATATAGGAAAATAGGGACACTTCCGAATGGCACTAGTTTAAACAGTCATAGCATGAAATCATGGCCGATTTCTCTGAATGCATATCGATTCATCTGAGCCATTTAACTGCTGAGCTACATGAGGCTCAGATACAAGGTTAGTCGGTAAAGGACTTGAAATCTCAGTGCTACATATTGCATAGTTCGCCACGACTGGTTTGGCCAATATTTCCGGACTTTTCCTCAGACCAATCAGCCGATACTAGTGCCATTCGGGACACTTCCCTATTTATCGGTGATGGGAGTCCGGGTTGAACGTCATGCCACATCCCCAACTGTAGGGACGGGTTTCAAACCCGTCCTTTATACCTTTTGTCAAAAATATACTGCCTGTTTTGCGATATGTAAATTAAAATTATCCAGTGAAAAAAAACTATGCTACGGATTCCAAGGCTACAAAATCTTGTCATTCCCGCGAATGTTGGAATCCAGGGGTTAAGGAAATGATCAATTGCTGAATCTCTGTTAGCTCGTGACATGGTAGGGATCGTGTCTCCCGTCTCCTTTCATCACTCAGACTTTTTTCTACTACGCCATAGCTGTAGAGAGATTCTGTTAAATGTGGACAAAATATAGGTGAACATTACCTGTGGCAGGATTTCCGCCGAAAGTGACGCGGATTTAACCTTGCTGCAACACTACTGCAAAAATAGTTGGGTAGTCTGCTTTGCAAAAAGAGGATCAAAAACATGTATCGTGATGAAGCCTTGAACAATAAGATTTCCCGATTCTTGAACTGGAGGCCAAGGCGGTGATCTCACTGGTGGATGTGGCGATATTCGTCACGATCCTGGCCGGAACGTAATACAGAGCGAGAAGTACTTATACTTGGCAACAAAATTGCGAAAATTGGAGGTGCAACCATGTGTAAAAGTCTACCTTGTCCATTGCATGGCCAAAATTGCTGCTATTGCCTGAACAGTGCAGAAGGAGAAATCTTCGAGGTCGTAACCGCTGCCGGCACGAGTGCCGTTTCCGCTCGCCATGCATCCTGAAACAACGTCCGTGGATGTTATCGCTCGCGCTGCCAACCTGGATACCCATCGCGGATCTGATTTGCGAGCTGGTGCTGCCATGACTGAACCGCATGATTTTATCCCTCGCTTGAAGGATATCATGCAGGCGGCGAAAGACATTCCTCCCGATTGGAAAGTTCGAGATGTGGTGGAAGTGTTCAGGAATGATAACTCCCTGCTGCTGCTCCCGCTGGTTGCTGAAGGTATATATGTTGGCTTGATCAGCCGCAAAAACCTCTTCTTCAATCATTTGAGCCGTAAATTTGCCCTGGACCTTTACAGCAACAAACCGATAGCCGATCTACAGGATGACAATCCGGTCGTGATGGAGCCCGATCTGGATATTGCGGGTGCGCTTGCCTGCCTGATAGAACGTGACCCAATTCTGGAAACCGATTGTTTGCTGATAGCAGAGGGAGACCGGTGTGTCGGGGTGGTGCTGGTATCCGACCTGATGATGAGGATCTCGGAATTCCAGCAGAGTCTCCTTGCGACACTGCGAAGTATGAGCGAAAGGATCAGGGAAGAGGTAGCCCATGCGAGCCTGATTCAGCAGGATCTTCTCCCCGAACCGAAATTCAGCTTCAAGGATATTCAGGTTGGCGCCGGCATCACCACTTCGACGGAGATCGGTGGCGATTTCTATGATTATTTTATCTGTGGAGAGAGTCGGCTCGGCTTGATTATCGCCGATGTCAGCGGACATGGGGTTCAGTCTGGAATGGTTACGACTGCCGCCAAGGCAAGTCTTCATACCCTCCTTTCACTGGGAATTGCAACGCCGACTGAATTACTTTCGGGCATGAACAGGGCGATAACGGCCACGGCCAAGCGCAGGCTGCTCATGACCTGCTTTATCGCCGTGATAGATTCGGAGAGCAGCCGCCTCTGCTATGCAAACGCAGGCCACAACTTTCCCTACCTGTTCCGTGTAAAGTCCCGCGACCTGGAAATGCTTCAGGATGCATCCGGTTTCCCCCTTGGGTTCGAGGAGGATTCTCTGTTTGAGGAATACTCGACGGAATTCACAGCGGGCGACAGCATTGTTCTCTATACGGACGGAATTGTGGAGTGCAGAGGAGTTGACGAAGAGGATTTAGGCTATGATCGAATGGAGAAAATCATTCGCGAAAATATTGGGAAAACGCCGCACGAATCGGCACTCGCCTTGCTGGAATTCACCAGGAAATTTTCCGGAACTCCCACCCTTGAAGACGATGCAACAGTCATAATAGCCACCGTGGCTCCCTGATCGATTCGGGCTTCATCGAGGGCATAGAAAGGAAGCTTACCATGAGTGAAACCGGAACAATTATCGCGCTCGTTGCGGACGCTGAAGAACTGGCTGTCTGGGAGCCGATCTTCACGCGCTTAGAAGAAAAGTTGCTGCTCGTTGAAATGATAGAAATTCCTGGTGTTATCTCAAACCTCCGGAAAAGAGGAGCAAGTGTCTCACTCGTTATGATTTCCACGAGGGTGTATCCCCTTGGCTATCCGAAACTTGTCAGTCAGGCTCGTCAGCTATTTCCCGATGCCGACATCATGCTGATGTGTCTTTCAACCGATCCACCACCACCTTTGAGCCCCCTGCTTGTAGACAATATCAGACATCTGCTGATCAACCCGGTCGGCGGACCATTTTATGATCTGGATAGAGTGGTGTCCCTGTTCAATCTCTCGATACGACGGTTAAAAAATAGCATCCCCCTCTCGATGGCTGATTACATCCGGCCGGGAACGTCCGTTCATGAATACCGGGTTTCATCATCCGAACAGAAAGAAGAGCTGATAGCAAAACTGGAAAAAACAATCGGCGGATATTCGCAGGAATACGAAATGCTGCGAATGAAAGGGGCGCTGCTGGCAGATGAAATGCTGGAAAATGCTTTCTACGCCGCTCCCCGGGACGGCCATTCCGAGCCGCTCTACCGGAAAGGTGAAAAACGGAAGATGGCGGACGGGGAAAATGTCATATTCCGTTACGGCTTCGACGGCGAAACACTTGCGCTTGAGGTTACGGACGGCTGGGGCACACTCTCCTCGGAAGATTTATTCCGGCATCTCACGCAACACTTTGACAAACTCGGGGTTCATGAAGAAATCGGCGGGAGAGGTCTTTTCATTATCTGGCGTTTTCTGGACACACTTCTTATTCGTATCGATCCTGGAAAACAGACCGTAATCGGTGGCCACGTCCGCCTCTCGACAAGCAACTTTTTACCGGAAATTAAAGGCTTTCACATTGCCACCGGCCCGTAACAAGTCGCTGGTTTCCATCCGGAAACTCCGGATGTGAAACTAGCGGTTTCCCTGCCGCCTCCCGGTCATAACCAGGCTTCAGCGGGTTACTTGTGAAACTATTCATGATTGCCTGAACGACTTCTGAAAGGAAAGAGACATGGAAAAAGATTTTAAAATGGAACTCAGGCGCGGTTACGACGCTGACTTCGTAAACCTTTCGGGCACCATCGATTATGATGCGGGAACCTCTCTTGAAGAACTGATGGAAATAGTCAACCGTCCCAAGATTCGGATAGACTTCAGCAAAGTCGGACGTATCAACTCAATGGGCATAGCCTTTCTCCTGCGCTGCTTCAAGAAACTCCGCGACGACAAAGGCGCCGAGATATCCCTCACCGGGCTCAACTCCATGCATACCATGCTGTTCAAGATGACCGGAGTATTCCTGCTGGCAAATCCGGAGAATTGATCGTTCTTCCGCAGGGAACTAGCTGTTATCGGTATCATGACACCGCTACGGTTTCGGTCGAATCTACCGGGTACAGATAGGTCATTCAGGTTGATTTCGAAGAAATGTTACCGTGCTTTGTCATCTGCAGTACAAGATTGAAAATACTGTAATTACAAGGTTTTTATTCTTTTTAACCGGCGAGCTGTGTGGTACGTTATAGCAACCATCTCCTTTTTATTGCCTCCTCGGATTTTTCATTTTAGCCGAGGGGGCTTTTTTTGTACTGAGCGAGGTAGTTTTCATACGGAAAGTTTCGACAGAGGCTGAGCTGGAACTTCCCCGAAGCCTCTCGTAATCGGTCGCCACCCGAGACACGGATCGGGCAACCTGCCGGCTTCAGGCGCTTTCCATGCTGTCGCTGTAGTGGCATGAAGCCGTACGAGAGACTCCGAGAAAGCCCCAGTCCAACGGAGGATAGCACTGTTTCGGTGTTTCCGGATGGAAACGAGGTAAGGCGGGGGTATAGGCAAAGGAGTAATGCTGCCTGAGTTTTTCACAACATTTTTCAAACTGACAAACGGTTGTCATATGTCTCCGTCATACTGACAGTCAAAGGCATACAGAGTTACCGGCAAGTTTCGGTCGACAACCGATAGGGAGGATGAACATGATAGTGGAATACAGGTGCTCATGCGGTTTCAAGACGATATTTCCCCACAAGTATTTCAGACATACCACGTCGTGCACCGATCAGCCGCAGCATGACAAGGAAAGCCGCGTTTTTCGTGCTGAACACTCAACATCAGGGTAGAACAGTTTCAAAGGAGGTTCCACGTGTACAAGACTTTTTTGTGTGAATGTGGCGAGCGGAATAGCCATCAGGTATATTATTTTCCCTATTGGGAGAATATAGTTACACATAGCTGTACCTGCGGGAGGTTACATCGAATAACCACGGAATGCACCGGCCGAGACCGGCACGCCGTGCGAAATGACAATCAGTAGAAAAGACTTCCCAGTCCAAGAACCCTTTGAAAATCCCACAGGTTCATGAAGAAGGGGTGGAAGCGGCCCTGCCGAATCTGCTCCTCTTCACGCTTCCAGAAGAACAGGGAGCTGGTCGGGTAGAGATAGCCAAAACGGTAGGCGGTCATGCTCTCCCTTTGTCCGGCGAGCAACGCGACGGGATACCGGTAGTGACGCTCCTGCCTCTGCACCAGTTCAATTCCTTTCAATCGCACCGCAGCCGCCCCTTTCAAGAACATCTTCCGCTCCGCGGCGGGATTCCGGTCGTGCCCCGCCTCCATCGTTGACGACAGCAGCGCGCGGAGGGTGAGGGCACGATGGCGTGCGCGAAGCGCCGAAACGGCGAGACAGGTTTCCAGTTCAGATGCCAGGGCCCATAGTTCGGGAGCTGCGTCCGAATTTCTTCCGGAGCGTTTTTTTGTCTCTCCGGCCAGGCGCTGCACGAGACTTTCCAGGTGCCCGGCGTACTCGTCAAGCTCGGTTGCGGTCTTTTCGGCTGCTGTTTGCTCCTCTTTTGTGATGCCGCGGAAGAGACGGGCACTGCCGACCGCGGGTGCCGGCTGAAACGACTTGCGAAAAGGGCCGGGAAGCTCACTAAAGGGGGTTGCTGCGGCCAGGTATCTGATCAGCTCCTTTTCTTTCAGGTAGTGATTCTCCAGCGACAGCGCTTCTTTCCAGATCTGGCTCAGCGACCGGTACGGGAAAAGTTCCTCCAGGGCCGAGAGAGGACTATTGGGACGACCACCGCCGTGTGAATCATACCTCCATGTCCAACGGGCGATGCTCCAATCGACCAGCCAGTAGCCCCATTCCCAACCGGAGCTGAAGGTGAGATGTCCGTGGCGGCCGATTTTTTCCATGGTATTCATGTCTCGCCACCGGGCATCCAGGTAGGTAAAAAGGAACAGCGGCACGGAACTGTCGTAGGCGACCCAGTAGGAAGATTCGGGCCAGTACCAGGTTTCGTGAATTTTCATTTCCAGAACGGCCAGGTCGAACATGAAGCCGAGATTTTTGTTGCCATAGACCGGGGCTCTGGGGTCGGTTACCGCGTAATTCATGACGGTGTGGATGAGGCTGCCGGTCCCAGGGCCCGCGCTGTCTGGTTCCGAGGGTGGGGCGGACGACCGCTCGGTCTTTCTGCGAATTACATGGCTGGCGTAAAAGAGCCGTGTCCGGTATCTGCCGGTTACCTCCCTGACCAGATAGTCAGTGGTTTCCGGCAGGAGTGATCCCAGGTCCGGTAGGTATTCGCCCATGGTCGGTTCCAGGGTGACGAAGTCCCATTTTACTCGGAAAAGACTGGTAAGAGAGGCATCAATCTGACTGCGGTAAGAGGGAAAGGGCCTGAAGAGGTGGAGGAGCTGAAATGCTCGTTGCTGGATCATGGAGAGGGAAACGGCGACCCCTACTTTGATGCCGCGGCTACCAGCATATGCGACGATACGTTGCCCATGATCAGCCCATTTGTCCGAGTCGGCTCCACGAAGGAGATAGAACTGCATGACGTTCTGACCGTTTCTCGCCAACCAATCCAGATATTCCTTCACATCGGCAAGGGCAGAGGGGTATTCGGGGTTGTTCAATTGTTCGGCCAGTTCCGTCGGGTGGAGCGTATGGAGATGGAACCCTCTGTTCTCGAAGCGCGGAGTTGCATTCCAATGGAAATCGGGCGGAAGTGGCCATCTGGTATGCTGAGGGAAAATTGTCTGTCTGGGGTGGATGAATTTGAATCCGAGCCTTTCCTGGAGCAGGCCGTAAAGCCCGCATGCGATCCCCTGAGGCGAAGTGGCATGGAGCCTGAGCTCGATAAAATCTTTACGTCGATGCGAATCCCAGCGATACCCCTGCCACGGTGAGTGAAGCAGCGGATACCGGGTGTGCAGTGTCGGCCCGGGAGAAGGGCTGTTTCGCATCTGCTCCGGGTCGGGAAGAACAATGCGAACTCTGGAAACCTGGGCGTTCAGAGTGATCCTGGCGTTGGGGAATCCCCTGCCGAGGAGGCTACGTGTATCCTTGACGGCGATCCGGACTACAGGGACTCTCATCAGGCTTTCGGGAACAACGATGTTTATCGATTCGTATCCTGCAGGCGTTTTGGCTGTCGGGTGACGGGCCGCAAGGGAAATATCCTGAACGACAAAAAGAAACAGCGCCGCGACACCGCACAGGAGAATGCCCAAGTGCATGCGAGATTTCACGACGGGAGGTAGCATCGTTTCCTTTTTCGTTCGATCCTTAGCAGGCTGTTAGAGCACGTCATGCAGTGCTTGATGGAATTCCCGTATGGTGTATGGCTTTGGCAAAACTCCCTGAAAGCCGTGTTTCCGGAAGTCGCCGATAGCTTGGCAGTCGGAATAACCGCTGGAGGCAATGGCCCTGACCTTGGGGTCAAGGGCAATGATATGCCGAAGAGCTTCTTCCCCTCCCATACCTCCTGGTATCGTGAGATCCATTAGTACTGCGCGAAACGATGCTCCGGATTGTAGTGCATCCCGGTAGAGGGAAACGGCCTTGTCACCGCTATCGCAGGAAACCGGCTGATACCCCATGTGTCGCGCCATATCGACAGCGACATTCCTGACCATTTCTTCATCATCCATAACGAGAATTTTGCCGCTATTGCCGGTCAACGCCACTTCTTCAACCAAGGCTTCCGCTAGACAAGCATCTAATGCGGGTAGGTAGATAAAAAAGGTCGTTCCTTTTCCAGCAGTCGATGTCACGGTGATATGCCCGCCATGGTTTCGGACGATGGAATAGGTGGTGGCAAGTCCCAGGCCATTTCCGTATGGCTTGGTCGTGAAGTAGGGATCGAAAATCTTTTGCCGGATCTCCTCGTGAATGCCGATCCCCGTATCCGCAATGGAAATCCTGACATACCGTCCGCTACCCAGGGGGAGTGACTCGTCATTGGTGTAATGAATATTTTCACTGCTGATGTGAATATGCCCGCCGCAGGTCATTGCTTGTATGGCATTCACCACAAGATTGTTAACAACCTGGTTTATTTGCCCCGGGTCTGCTTCTATGGTCCAGAGGTCATCCGGAATGGAGAACTCGCATGACACGTTAGCCCCATGGAGGGCAAAATTCGCCGCTTCAAAAAGCAGCTTGGCCGGAGATAGTGTTTTCTTTATCGGTTTTCCACCTTTGGCAAATGTCAGGAGTTGCCTGGCAAGATCAGCGGCACGACCGGAGGCCTTCTCTGCCAAATCCAGTCTGATGTGAGCGGCATTTGCATTCGGGATCAGGCATTTGGCCAAAGAGATGTTTGCCAGGATTGCGGTGAGAATATTATTGAAATCGTGAGCGATTCCGCCGGCGAGAAGCCCGAGGGATTCCAGCTTCTGGACTTTGAAGAGTTCATTCTGGAGAGCCTTTTTTTCGGTGATATCGCGGAGAACGAGGACGACTCCGGAAATTATCCTTTTCCGGTCATGGAGAGGGGAAACGGAGATGGAAACAATCTTGTTTTTCCCTTCACTGGAGACCAGGGTCGTAGCAGCGGCAAGCTCAATGACCCGGCCGGTTATCATGGCCGTGTCAAGCAGTGTGCCGAGGTTTTTCATGCTGCCCTCTTCATGCGTGACAAGGATTACCCCTGACAGGAGTCTGCCGATTGCCTTCTCCTTTGGACAATCGATCAACCGCTCCGCTGCCGCGTTAATGAAAACGATCCTCCCGTTCATATCGGTGGTGATGACCCCATCGTTGATGGAGCGAAGGGTTACCGAAAGTCGCTCCTTTTCTTCCCTGAGGCCTTCCAGTGACTTCTCCTGCTGTGCAATTTTATTTTTCAGCGCCGCCATACGCAAACTGGCTTCCGTCAGTTCCAGCCGCTGTTGTTCGCCGGGGTCGTGCTGGTCGTCCATGAGGGAACCTTTCTATGAAATAATGAAATGGATCGCACGTTTTTCAGGATGGAATTTGGAATGCCGTACGTCCGGACTCCTGCGTACAGAGGGGTGGTGTGGAGCGTATGTCAAAACGCGCGAGTTTACGGTAATCGGGCGCCTGTCTGCCGTTGAAATAATCGCTGGCCCGATAGTAGCGCAGGTCGTTGAGCCAGAGTGAGGCGTGAATTCTGTCCCGCAGCAAACGCTTGGCAAGCCTGACCGGAGCGGAGAAGAATTCCTGAAAGGGTCCAAGAAGCTCCGAAGGATCACGGAAACATTCCCAGTCGCACTCCCGGCAGGAAGGTCTGCAGGGCGGGTTTTTCAAGTCGAGATCCCAGAATTTGCCGAGATTCTCGGCGCCCCGGTAGCCACAGGGGTAGGTGTCGCCGTCCTTGGCTTCGATAAAGAAGAAATCGCTCCCTCCGTGGCACGGGTAGCTCCGGTCTTCTTCGCCGGAATACCGCCGAGCCAGTGCGTGCAGGGAACTGAGGGGTGAAAATATCCGGATTTGCGAGCGGAATTCCGGGATGGTCTCCAGCAGGGCCTTGAACATGGTGTGTCTTTCCCGCGCGCTGAAGCGGACACAATCATCCGCCGCCGTTGCCTCGTAGACAGCGCTGAGAGAAGTTGATAAATCCGTCTCGATATTCATCGGATAGCAGGCGTTGGCGATGGTGAAGCCCTGATCAATCACGCGACGGTAAAAAGCCCGGAATCCTGCCCGGAATTCCTCGGCCGTGGCAGGTGAGCCGGCCTTCGCGGCTGGACGTGGCGGGAGGATGGCTTTGGTGATGCCAAGGTTCGCCGAGGGAAAAATACCATGCTCGTGGAAGATGGGCAGCGCACGTTCGATGCCCTTCATTACCCCGGGCAGCCCCCGCAGGCTTTCGTGAACCTCCGGATCAGGCGAATCGATGCTGATCCAGAAGGTATAGAGACTGGTGGCGGCGAGGGCCTCTGCCAAGCGGGAAATTCTGGAGGGAAAATCCGGGCTGGCGGGGTTCTTGAAGAGAAAGCCGTTTGTTCCGGTCCGTATAAAGGGTATGCCTGCATCACCGGCGTAGTGCAGGAGCGTGAGCAAATTTTTTGAATAGAGGAATGGCTCCCCACCGGTAAAAGACAGAGCCGCAATGCCGGAATTGGCGGCATGGTCAATGATCCGCTTGCCATCGGCCAGCGAAAGGAGGGAGCGGCGGAAGGGGGTGTTCCGCCGCATACCGCATTGCGGGCAGGTGGCGTTGCAGGAATCGGTCAGCTGAACAATCAGCTGGGAGGGAATTCTGCCACGGGCCAAGGTGAGCGCGTGGCGCAGAAGGGAGCGTTTCGTGCTAATGTCTGACACAGGACCTCTCAGTAATTGGCAACCTTCGGCTCGAGAATGGTAGCGCAGGCCTCGGTCATGGAAAGGGCGCCCTGTTCCGTGAAAGAACGTGCATTCCCACCCATTTCGGCAATCCTGGCAGGATCCTGGAGCAGCGACCGCAGGGCAGCGATCAGTTCCTCCAGGCTATCCGCCTTGGTGACGAGACCGGTGATACCGTCAAGCATGAGTTCTTTTGGCCCGCCACCATCGGATACGATGACCGGCAGACCGGATGCCTGGGCCTCCAGAACAACATTACCGAAGGTATCGGTGGTACTGGGGAAGGCAAAGATATCGGCCGAGGCATAGGCCGTCGCCAGGCTTTGGCCTTCGAGGAAACCGGTGAAGATCACCGGATAGCCCTGCAGAATTTCCTGTAGCTCGACCTTAAACGGCCCATCGCCGATGATGACGAGCTGGGCGGCTACTTTTTCTCCCCGTAGCGCCACAAAAGCCTTTGCCAGAAGTTCCAGGTTCTTTTCTCGCGAAACCCTTCCTACATAAAGGATTTTCAGTCCTTCGCTGCTTCCGTAGCGATCCCAGAAACCCGGATCGCGATGATCGGGTGAAAAGTTCCCCACGTCAACCCAGCGCGGCAGGGGACGGGTTTTCTCTGCCGGCAGCCCGCGTTCGATAAGCTGGGTGCGGGTACTGGCCGAGGGGACCATCACTTCATCCATTTGTCCGTAGAACCAGATCATGAATCCCCAAGCCGCCCTCTCCAGTATTTCGTCGGAGGTGAGGCTTCTGACATACTGGGGAATATCGGTGTGGTAGGTGCCGGCGATGGGGAAATCCATCAACTTGGCAACCGGAAGTCCAGGTCATCGTGCCCCTCAACGGCCACACCGAAGAGGAGCTGCTGGCGCGGGCCGCGGCCCTGGAAGCCACCAGCGAACATCCCCTGGCGCGGGCGATCCTGCGCAAAGCCCGCGAGGCTGGCCTCGCTATCGTCCCGGCCGAGCATTATCAGGCCCTGCCCGGCAAGGGCGGAGAAGGATTGATCAACGGCCGGCTGTTCTGGATCGGCAGCCATCGGCTGATGCACGAGAAGGGCCAGGAAACCGCGGAGATTCATGCCCGGGCGGAACAGATGGAGGATGCCGGGCATACCGTCATCGCCCTCGGCAACGATCATCATGTCTGCGGACTGCTCAGCATTGCCGACCGCCTGCGGGAGAACGTGCCTGAGATCATCAAGCAGATCAGGAAGGCCGGTGTCGGGCAGGTCATCATGCTTACCGGCGACAACGAAAGCACGGCCCGGGCCATTGCCGAGGAGGCCGGTGTCGATGAGTATCGCTGCGAATTGCTGCCCGAGGATAAGGTCGAGGCCATCGGCCGCCTGGTGCGCGAATACCAGACCGTGGCCATGGTCGGCGACGGCGTAAACGATGCTCCGGCAATGGCGGCGGCGACCTTCGGTATCGCCATGGGTGCCATGGGCACCGATGCCGCTCTGGAAACGGCCGACGTGGCGCTCATGTCCGACGACCTCGCCAAACTGCCGTGGCTGATCCGTCACTCCCGCAGAACCTTGCGCAACATCCAGCAGAACATCAGCTTTGCCCTCGGTCTCAAACTGGTGTTCATCATCCTGACCATGTTCGGTCTGGCGACCCTCTGGATGGCCATCGCCGCCGACACCGGCGTGACCTTGCTGGTAGTTCTCAATAGCCTGCGTTTGCTGAAAATTTCCACGGATGACTGATCTCTTCGGTGACAAATACTTAACTGTCACGAAAACGGAAGGAGCGACGGTCAGCGGCTTCACAAATTAACGCAAATGTTGCAATGGCAACATACTACTGTAATGGTTCGATGATACAAATCAAAGCATGAAGATATCACGAGCCGACCTTCACGTTCATTCGAGCCATTCCAACAAGCCCAACTACTGGGCACTGCGCAAATTCAACTGTCCGGAAAGCTACTCCACTCCGGAGTTGATCTACCACGCGGCGCGAAAACAGGGAATGGATTACGTCACCATCACCGACCACAACACCATTTCCGGTGCACTGAAAATCGCCCATCTCCCCGGAGTCTTCGTCAGTTCCGAGGTGACCTGCTACTTTCCGGAAGACGGTTGCAAGCTGCACGTGGTGGTGCTTAACATTACGGAAGACAGCTTCCGGGAGATACTGGAGCTGCGCAAGAACATCTACGTACTGGTCGACTATCTCAACCGCTGCGAGATACCTCATTTCGTTGCCCATCCTCTCTATGCCCAGAACAACAAACTGTCCGCCGACCACCTGGAAAAGATGATCCTGCTGTTCAGGGTCTTCGAGGTAAAGAACGGCGCCAGGGCCAAGCGCTACGCAACTTTCCTCGAAGAGCTCCTTGACGGCCTGACCCCGGAAAAGATAGCGGAACTTGCGAATAGGCACGGCATTGCAGCGATCGGAGACACACCTTGGATCAAGGGTCGCGTCGGAGGCTCCGACGACCACAGCGGCCTCTTTATTGCCGGGGCTCATACGGTAGTTACCGGGACCGCAAGCCTTGACGAATTTCTCGCTGGAATCACCATGCGCCGGTCCTCCCCGGCCGGTGAAGACGGCGATCCCCTCACCCTCGCCCACAGTCTCTATTCCATAACCCACAGCTTCTACCGCCAACGGCTCGGTTCCGCCTCTTCCGTATCAATGCCATTCATCAAAGTCCTGCTCGAGAGATTTTTTGCATCGGATGGTGAACAATCATCCTTTCTTGACAAGCTGAAGCTCTTTATCCGCCGGAACCTGCCGGATGGAAGCGACCGGGGCGCACACGGCAGTTTCGAAGGAATGCTGGACAAAGAAGCCAAACGGTTGTTGAAAGATTCCGATTTTCTGCGAAGCATCGGTACGGAAACCAGGAACCGCAAAATATTCGCCGTAACCAGTTACCTGGCCAACCGGATGATCTATCTCTACACAGCACGTTTGACACGGCTCTCGTTTTCATCGGGCTTCTTTGATCTTATCCACTCACTGAGCACCATCGGTCTGGTCCATCTCCTGATCTCCCCCTACTACCTCGCCTTTCACCACCAGCATCGGGGCAAGGACTTAATGGCCGACCTTGCAGATAGATTTGCTTCGGATAACGGTACAAAAAAGAAAGAAAAGATTGCCCTGTTCACTGATACCCTCAACGAAATCAACGGTGTTGCCATCACCATCCGGAGACTTATCGATATTGCCCGGACCCGGGGAATAGAACTGACCGTCATCACCTCCTCACCGAATCCGACCGGATATGAAAACGGCGTCATGAACTTCCGCTCCGTCG
>Ga0351906_1142_pt1 | contig 18710 bp, 16 predicted proteins | sample BONcelHT113001E5_FD_206866 | JGI IMG/M metagenome (GOLD analysis project Ga0351906, IMG submission 206866) | Enriched cells from coal bed in the Powder River Basin, Montana, United States - BONCAT cells T11 rep1 HSBNCT.T11.300.1.E5 ... | reverse complement strand
AAACAGCTCCTGTCGCTGCTGATATCAGGGGCGGAACGGAAACGGTGCTCATTGCGGAAGACAGTGACTCTGTAAGAGATATCATGAGCAATATACTCCGGAATTACGGCTATACCGTTATAAAGGCTGTGGACGGAAATGACGCGGTGGAGATATTCTCCGGCCATAGGGGGATAGACATCGTCATCCTTGATTCTGTCATGCCCGGAAAAAACGGAAGAGAAGTTTATGAAGAGATAATAAAAATGAAGCCGGATATAAAAGTGCTCTTCATAAGCGGCCATACAAGGGATACCGTTCTTGATAAAGGCATCATAGATAAGGAATTTCACTTTATCTCAAAGCCGGTGTTGCCGGGCAAACTGCTTCAGACATTGCGGGAAATACTCGATCAATAATCATATATTGCCCTTCCTTCCCGCATTTTTCCGCCCTCTTTTTTCTCATTGAATACATTATCCTATAAGTGGTATATAATGATACATTCAGCGATGTTATCATGAAAAATATCGAATTAATTATAAGCAAGCTCCGTGACATGCATGGCGAGCCCAGATGTGAACTGGTCTACGGGAATGCCCTTGAGCTTGCTGTAGCGACTGTGCTTTCAGCGCAGTGCACGGACGAAAGAGTTAACAGGGTTACTCCGGGGCTCTTTAAAAAATACAAATCCCTCCGGGATTATATGGACACTCCTCTTGAGGTGCTCGAGGAGGATATAAAACCGACAGGTTTTTATAAAAATAAGGCAAAGAGCTTAAAACACATTGTCCGGGAAATATCTGAAAGATTTAATGGACATATCCCTGAGGATATTGATGCCTTTGCCACAATAAAAGGCATAGGCAGAAAATCCGCAAATATGATTGTGGGCCTTGCCTGCAAGATACCGGCAGTTATTGTTGATACCCATGTTGTCAGAGTATCGGGGAGGATCGGCCTTACGGACACCGATAACCCTGAAAAAATAGAGAAAGACTTTAAGAAGACAATCCCGGAATATTTATGGACAGATATTTCCCTGCTTTTAATACTTCACGGGAGATACATGTGCACAGCACGGAAGCCCCAATGTGACAGGTGCCTCCTGCAAGAGGAATGCAATTATTTCAATAAGTAATCCTGGATTATCCCTCCTTTGTCGGGATTGAATCTCAGGGACCGCGGATTTAAAACAGACTGCTGAAAACTGTAAATATGATATCGAAGGAGTAATGATGCCATTTGAAAAAGAAAAGCTGACGAATGAGGAAATGTTTAAACTGAAAGCATTATCGCGTCTCGCGAAGGGTGATATCCTGACCATGACAAGACTGGCGGGCACAGGACATCCCGGCGGGTCAATTTCTTCACTCGACGCGTACCTTGTGCTTTTTTCATACGCAAAACTGGAGGGCACGCAGAGGGACCGGGTGGTAATAAGCCACGGCCATACATCACCAGGGGTATATTCTGCGCTTGCAAGGCTCGGACATATGCCTGTTGATGAAGTAACAGCATTTTTCCGGAAAGGCGGGAGCCCCTTTGAGGGGCACGTAGTAAAGGGCATCCCCTTTATTGACTGGTCGACAGGCAATCTCGGACAGGGTCTCTCTGCCGGGTGCGGCTTTGCCCTTGCTTCAAGAATAAAAAAAGAAGATGCTCATGTATATGTGTTCATGGGTGACGGGGAGCAGCAGAAAGGGCAATTAAGCGAGGCAAGGAGGTTCGCAAGCAAATACAAGCTGACTAATATTACCGCGCTTATAGACTACAACCACCTTCAGATCAGCGGGAGCATCGATCATGTAATGCCTCAGAATATTATTGAAAATTACCTGTCCGACGGATGGAATATTATAGAGATAAACGGACATGACTATAACGAGATTTACGCTGCTTTCAGAAAAGCAAGGAACTCGGAAAATCCGGTATGTATACTGGCTCATACGGTTATGGGCAAGGGCATACCTTTTATGGAAAACAAGGAAAAATATCACGGAAACCCATTAAATGAAAAGGAATATAAAGATGCCCTTGAAGCCCTTGAGATGGAAGATAATTTTGAGTTTTACCGGGAAAAGAGGAAGGGACAATGGACATGGAAGCCATCCGTGGATGTTCAAACAGTCAATGTTGACACGGGCAGCCCCTTTACCTATATTGACAACGATAAACTTGACAACAGAAGCGCCTTCGGAAAGACATTAAAAGACCTGGGAGACAAAAATATCGCGAAAGGCTGCACGATATGCACTTTTGACTGCGATCTTGCAGGTTCGGTAAAAACAGGAGATTTTTGCAGCGCCTATCCTGACTATTTCTTTCAGGGCGGAATCCAGGAACATAATACCGCAACGGTTGCCGGCGCATTATCAACTACAGGGATACTTACATTCTTTGCCGCTTTCGGCGCCTTCGGGATTGATGAGACATATAATCAGGAACGGCTGAACGATATAAATCATACAAACCTTAAACTTATCCTGACCCATGTGGGTCTCGATGTGGGACCTGACGGCAAAACGCACCAATGTATTGATTACGTGGGTCTTTCGCGGAACCTTTTCAACTTTAAAACAATAGTTCCCTGTGACCCGAATCAGGTAGACAGGACAATAAGATACATTGCCGGAACAGAGGGCAACTTCCTCGTTGCCACAGGAAGAAACAGATGGCCCGTAATTTACCGTGATGACAAAAAACCCTTTTTCGGGGATGGATATACCTTTGAATACGGCAAAATGGATACAATAAGGGGAGGCCGTGACGGCGCCATCATTGCCTACGGCGGCATGGTTGTCAAGGCCGTAAAGATAAGCGAGGAACTTGCTGAAAAAGGCATTACCCTGAAAGTAATCAATATGTCTTGCGTCCATGAGATAGACAACGATGTCATGAAGGAAACACTTGCTCAGCCTCATATCTTTACCTACGAAGACCATAATGTATTTACCGGCATCGCCCCCGTTGTTACAGGATATCTTTTAAAGAACGGATACAGGGGCAAATTTGAGTCCTTCGGAGTCAAACACTACGGAGCATCCGGCGACACCGAAGAAGTGTACGCCATAGAAAGACTGGATGTTGAATCTATGGTTAAAGCGCTCCTTGAGATTATGAAGTGAAGACCCACTGCGTGGGAATAAGAGAGCTTAAGCTTTTTTATTCCGGATTAGCATCAGCTTAGATGCTAATCCGGGTTGAATGGGCGTCGGCATGGCGGAAATGTTCAGGTTTGGATGGGCTGTAAGTCATGCAGGCCGAAGACGTACTTAATGTACGTTGCAGGATCGCAAGACGCAGCAGACCGCCAAAGATGGACATTTTCGCCATGCCGATGACCGACCAAGGGAAAAAGAAACAAAGACAAACTGCTTAAAAATAAGAGCAAAACATAAGAAACTTTTGAAAATACCCATTAATACCAAAGGAGGCAACTGATGGAAGATATAAAGGGCATGTATAAAAAAGTTGTAAAGGATGTGTTCCCTGATACGATCAAGATTGACATGGGCGGTCAGGTGCTTACCTATAGGAAAAAGGTATGGAACATCTATGATGCTGATGAAAAATGCGACGTTGAGCGCGGCTTAAGATACGGCGACAACCCTGACCAGCCGTCGGCTATGTATGAGCTTGTAAACGGCAACATCGTCCTGGGAGACGTAAGGTTTTTTGATTATCAGGGCGGGCTTACAAGCAAGGTTGTAGAGCAGGATATGCTTCAGGTCGGAAAGCACCCGGGAAAGATCAACCTTACCGATGTTGACAACGGCTTGAATATTTTAAAATTCCTCGACAAAAAACCTGCCTGCGCGATTATGAAACACAATAACCCCTGCGGAGCCGCCTACGGATCAACAACAGCGGAAGCATTTGAAAAAGCATTCTGGTGCGACAGGATTGCCGCTTTCGGCGGCGCTGTTGTGACAACAAAGACTCTTGATGTTGAGACAGCAAAAGCCATGGTTCCCTATTATTTCGAAGTGGTTTGCGCGCCTGATTTTGAAGGCGGCGCCATTGATATACTGAAAAAGTGGAAGAATCTGCGAATACTTCAGATCAAAGATATTGACAAACTCCATGAGTACAAGTTCAAGAGACATATTGACATGAAATCACTGATGGATGGCGGAATTATCGTTCAGGAATCGCAGCCTTTTAAGATTAAAGGCAGGGAAGATCTCCGGCCTGCGGAGGCTCTATATAAAGGCGAAGCCTATAAGATCAAAAGGGCTCCTACGGAAAAAGAATATGAGGATATGCTTTTCGGCTGGTATATAGAATCAGGAGTCAGTTCAAACTCCGCCCTTTTTGTAAAGGATGAGGCAACTGCAGCTATTGGCACGGGAGAGCAGGACAGAGTCGGCGTTGTTGAGATTGCTGTTTTCAAGGCATATACAAAATTCATGGATAAGGAAGTATTTAAAAAATACGGATTACCCTATGCGGTTTTCAAGCTTGAAGCTGAAAAGGGTCTGAGAAAGATGGAGGATCTGATAGAAATAGAGAAATACACAAGAGAAATGAAGGCAGGATTAACAGGTTCCATTGTCGTATCAGACGGATTTTTCCCCTTCAGGGATGGTGTTGACGCTGCAATAAAACAGGGTTCTACCGGCGTTGTCCAGCCCGGCGGGTCCGAACGTGACTTTGAAGTCATTGAGGCATGCAATGAAGCAGATGTGGCCATGGTTTTTGCCGGCCAGAGGTTGTTCAAACATTAATGAATATGCCCCTTGCGGGGGCGATTTGTTATGAAGCAACTTGCGTTGTACTTTATACCAAGTCGCTGTCAAACATTATAAATCTGATTTACCGGGCATTACACTAAGTAAGCTTTCAAAAATTCATAGTTTATTTTTTGAAAGCTTACTTAGTGTAATGCCAATTCTAAATCAAGGATGTAACGACTTACCCCCACAGTATTTTGTGGGGCAATCAAGGCGGCAAGGAAGAGGCGACCCCCGTCAAGCGAGGACAAGCGTAGGCGTATAATAATAGTACGTCGGAGGAACCGATGACGAAGCCAACGATGATAGCGCCTTGATTTAGAATTGGAATAATATATTTTATTATAGAGCTGCTAAATTTCCCCGTAGCTCATCTTCCCGATTTCGTGAATTCCAAATAGGTTTTAACGGTAGCCATGTGCCTACCGCAGGTTTTCATAAAATACCTCATAATTCTTTGAAGAGAGTATTTATATTTACCTTATTATAATTGTTGATTTGTATACAATTAGGTGGTAGATAAAGTGAGATAATTCAATATTGGAGGGCAACATGAAAAAAGGTTTAATGGTTTTTGGCGGGTTATTTTTATTTTTATTCGCTACACTTTCAAGCTCTTTTGCAGCCGAGCTCACGGCGGATATGATAACAAAGGAAGGGAAGATAACGAGAAACGGCAAGATTTATGTAAAGGGCAATAAGTGCCGTGTGGAAAAAGGAAGTACACCCCTCTATACAATTGTCAGGGGGGACAAAGGCCTGTTCTGGCAGATCAACAACGCAGAAAAGACCTATATAGAAGCAAAGCTGACTCCTGAAATGAAGCCGACTATTGAGGAAAAGATATTCGGCGAGACAGTGAGAAAACCGGTTGGCGCAGAGACCCTCAATGGCTACGCAACAAAAAAATATGAGGTAACAGCAAAAAAAGGTGGGAAGACCGAGACAATACAGCAGTGGTTTTCAACAGAATATAATTTCCCCGTTAAAGTTACCGGTTCAAACTGGAGCGTGGAGTATAAAAATATCAAGAAGGGCGCCGTTTCCGACAGTCTGTTTGAACTTTCTGCCGGTCTGATCAAGGATACTTCCGAAGTCCCTGATGTGCTCCATTAGCAGGAACAATAATCGGTCATAATGCTTACTACGGAAGGGCCGGAAATTGGGGTGTTGTGCTCTCAGTGCCGGCCCTTTTCTTCATATTATTCAGAAAATCGGAATATAAGACAGGCATAACCTGTCTTATCATATAAAAAAGGGGTTCATATATGAGCGGAGAAATAAAGAAGAGGCATCATCTCAAGGCCATGATCTTTGCGGGAGTTGTCCTCATCGTCTCCATATGGTTTATCATGTGGCTTAAAGATCAGGCTGCAAAACAGCCGGTGCCGGCCGACAGGGCAATATATGATGTAAAAACAACTGACTGGAAGAAGTACGGGACTGATCAGGACGGTGATCACTTCTACCGCTTTGACGAATCCGGCAAGGCCTTTCCTGATGTCCTGAGTGTAAAGACCAGGCTCATCTACAGTAAAGAAGGGAAGAAGGCATATATTGAGAAACGCAGGGCAGCAAGACTTTCAGACCAGGGATTCGATGAACTCACTTCCAGGACCGTCCTTTACGGACTCAACTGCATCAGTAAAACAAGAGAAATCTGTGTTCTGGAGGTATTTGAACTGACAAAAGAAGGTAAAACCCTGGACTATGCCAAGACAGGTTCATATAAAAACTGGAATCCTATTCCTCAGGGAACGGTTTACGATGATCTTCAGCGGATCATATGTCCGGAAAAGAGTCAATAGCACTACACGCCCCTTCGGGGCGATTTGTTACGGAGTAACTTTAAAAAAAGAGGTAAGTTACTCAGAAGATAGAGAATAACAAGGAGCATTTACAGAAGCAGGGGCTTTTTCAGGAACCTTTTGTGAAGAATATTCAGGTGATGCTACGCCCTTCTTTTTTTATTGATCCAGCGGTAAATCCCGTACCCGATCAAAAACATTCCAAATGCGATCCATATAACCTCATATATCAGCATCATAATAACCTCCGGATATTTTCATCTTGTACTGCTTTTCCTTTTGAATTTAAACAAAACCAACAAAGATACAAAAGAGGGGCCCGAAGACCCCTCTTAATGATTGTTCTGCTATTCTTGCTTTATCAATCGGACTGTTTGCTCCAAAGCAGTTCAATGAGCTGCTTTGACGGCGGTTTTGTCATGAAGCTCACAAGAAAGTAAATAGCGCCGCAGCTTAAGACAAGGAACCACTCGTAGCTTCCCATGCCGTACATCTTCTTAAAAAGAACTGACCAGCTTCCGTAGAGGGTGAATATAGTGCCCCAGACCACGCAGGCTCCGGCACCCCATTTTGTTGCCCCTTTCCAGAAGTAGGAAATGGCTGTGACAAAGAAGAATACTGCGCCCATGCCCATAGCCGCCATACCCATGAAGATGGAAAGGAGCGGCGGCGGATTGACGAGGACAAAGTAGAAGGGGAGAAAGAGAAAAAGAGCAATAAGGAAATATCCGAGATAGAGCATACTCTTGTCCGATACCTCCGGCTTCCAGAGTTTGATAATATCCTTGGTAACGTTCGCGCTCATAATGAAAACCATACCTGCAAGGGTTGAGAGGGCTGCGGAGAAAAGTCCTGCCGTATATGCTGCAAGGAGCCACGGGCCACCCAGGGCATGAGCAAGATATGGAGCTGCAAGGTCGGCCTTAAAGACATTGGGCTGACCATGAATTGTTGCCGCCTGGAGGAAGCTCGGCCCATAGAGGAGACGTGCCACAAGGCCGTTACTGGAGCAGTCGAGCATGATCGGAATACCTGTAAAAAGCCATACGATAAAAACCAGCCACCAGTAGTCCTTCTTAGTGACTTTCTTCATGCCGAGAAACCGGCTTACGTTATGAGGAAAACCAACTGCCATGGTAAAGAAGATAACAGGCGTGGCAAGTATGCCGATCCAGCTTGACATGAGCTGGGTAAAACCGAGCTGCGGAAGTTTCGGATTGATAAGCATCATCAGATTCGGATTCTGGGCTGCAAGACCGGCAGTTACATTATAAAAACCGCCGGCATGGATAATTGCCCAGAGACCAAGGATTGTGCCGACTACGCAGAATACGAGCCCCTGCAAAGCCATGGCGTACTGATTCCCTATATAGCCGCCAAGGACCATATAAAGCCAGGCAATAAAAACCGAGAGCAAAAGGCACCAGAGCGGTGAAAGACCTGTCATGGCAAACCAGACTGTAGCGCCTGCTTTTAACTGACCCACGGAATAGAGAAAAAGGAAAAAGAGCATGGATACAGCTACTATGGTCTGGAGACCCTTTGATTCGAACCTCCTGCCGATTGTTTCAGGAAGAGTGGCTGCACCGAGTTTTTTCGAAAAGTCCCTTGTTTTTAAAGCTCCGAGCCAGATACAGGGGATGATGCCGATAAGGCTCCAGATGCCGGCAAACCACATACCGGAAAAACCCAGGGCGTAAACAATGCCTGTGCTTCCGCAGAAGGCCCATCCTGAGATGTAGGTAGCAGAGAGCGCGGCGCCGGTAATGACAGGGCCCAGATCGCGTTTTCCGATGAGGTACTCATCGAAGCTGCCCTTGGTCATTTTTTTTCTTCCCATGAGGCCGAGGAACACGGAAATAAGGAGCAGAAGGCCCACGGCAATACTTCCTGTCACAATCATCTCTGTAGTCGGTGTGGGTATCGGTAAGAATTTCAATGTTTGTGGATTCATTCTTTCCACCCCCTTGTTACAAGATATGTTCCGACGATGGTAAATACAAAGGCAAAAGCAAAAACCGAGCCCCATACGTACCATGAAAACATCAATTGTTCAACTAAGTTTGGATCCACTGGCTGCATGATTAACCCCCTTTCTTTTTTTTAAATCAACTGCTTGTTTTGTTGTTTTTCACCCCCTTTGAAAGTATTTTGATTAAGAAAAAAAAGCCATAATTTAAAGGATCTGGCAATGCCCGGTTCAGGAATATATTATCCATGCCCATCAAAACCCTTTCCCTGTCTATTATAATAGCCTTACCAAGTAAAATGTCAATAAAAAAAATGAGCATTATCACATATGCAGACATTTTGTGAATCATAAGTATCTAAATATATTATATATTGGTATTTGGAATCCTGTATGATATTTTGTATACGTGTATACAGAATATCAATATGTAAAGCATATTCAGTATCATTGTCCTTAAACAACAATATTGTGAAAATACTCAGCAGACACCTGATTCTTACAGGTTTGGCAGGATCCTTGCCCAAAGGAGAATCGAAGACAGCTTAGAGCCTTACTGATACTACTTTTGAGATGCCTTCCTCTTCCATTGTAATACCGTAGATTGTATTTGAATATTCCATGGTGATCCTGTTGTGGGTAATGAGGACTATCTGGGTTTTGCTGCTGATGATTTTGATAATTTCCATTAACGCCACAATATTCGCATCATCAAGAGGGGCATCTATCTCATCCATAAGTGACAGAGGCGAGGGCTTTGTATCCATAAGGGCAAGGAGGAATGATAGCGAAATAAGGGTTTTTTCGCCTCCTGAAAGAAGCTCCATCCTTGTAGTTTTTTTCCCGGGCGGTTGCGCGAACATGTCTACCCCGGCAATGTCGTGATTGAAAGAAAGATATCCGTTACCTCCCTTAAACAGCATATAAGTGAACTTTTTAAACGCATCGTTCACTGTCTCAAATGTCTCAAAAAATATCTCTTTGGAAAGGCTGTCTATCTTCAGTATTGTTTTTTTAAGAGAGTCCATGGCATTTTTCAAATCTTCTTTCTGATTTTCAAGAAACGTCGCCCTCTCCTTTAATTCATTGTATTCCTTTTCCGCGCGGAAATTTACCTCTCCCAGGTCCGACAAGGCCTCGACAATTTTTTCTCTTTCATCCTCCAAGTCCCTATCGGCAGGGATATTGACCTCTTCGGGAGTTGAAATCCCGTATGCGTTGTTGAGTCTTTCGACAATAACATCAAGTTTTTCAATGATAACGGCAATCTCTGTTTCTATATTTTCTTTCCTGTTCCTCATTCTTTCCATGTCTTTTGCGACTCCGTCAATACCTTCCTGGAGAGCATGTCTTTCCATGTGAAGAGTACCTGAGGTTTTTTTCAGTTCTTCATACCTTTCAATATCTTTCTCGCATGTTACTTTTAACTTCCCGTAATCTTTTTCCAGTTCTTCTTTCTTTTTTGAACGCTGGCTCATGTCTTTCTTTATATTTTCCGCCTTCTCCTTATTTCTGTAAACTTCTTCAAGGGAAAATCTAATGAGCCCCTCTTTTCTTTCCATGTCTTCACGGGCGGACTTCATACGGCCCTTTTTTCTTTCAATATCAATGGTAATTTCATGCCAGCCTGATGAAAGAGCTTCATATTCTTTTTTTATGTTTTCATATGTTTTTTTAAGGGATATTACTCTTTCTTCAATCTCTTCCTTTTCTCTGTCTAATGTTTCCTTTTCTTCAAGCAGTCCGGCAATGGTATGGACCGGTGTTTCCTCGAAAATATCAATCTCGGAATCAAGTTCGAAAAGCCTTTCACGGACTGTTTTTATCTCCGTTTCAGTTATTGCCGTCTCTTTTTCAATTTTTTTTATCTCATCTTCCTTTGCTTCCGCATCCCTCTTCGCCTGCTTATAAATCTTCTCGCAGTTATAGTATTCAGTTTCCACGCCCTTAAGCGCGGACATGAGCTGATTGATATCACTTTGCACTGCCTTTAATTCATTCTGGATTCTTTTTGTCTCTCTGAACTGTTTTATGTCAATCCCTTTTTCAGCTCTTTCCTGAAGGATAAAACCTCTTGAATCGATAAAGACATCTTCGTTGATAAATATCCCCTCTTCCCCGTTTTTGATTCTTGCGAGCCCTTCCTCTATACCGGAAATCCATGTAACGTGCATATCAACTTCCTCACCGTTAAAGGTAAAGACGCCTTTCTCCGGGAAAAATATAAAGTTTTCATCATATTTTCTTACTGTTGCTGCAACAGCATCGGTTTCTCCATCAGTAATGACATAATAACCCATCTCCTGAGAAAAAAACCTTTCAAGGGCCTTTTCTTTGCCTTCATCAGCCGTAATCATATCAATAAGTTTTTTCGTATCAGGAAGTTTTTCCGGCGCATCTTCCCGAAAACTGTTCATTTGCCTTAAAAACTCCTCTTTCCCCTTTTTTTCAGCTTTTAATGTCTCTATATCTCTTTTTTTGTTGCTGATTTCACTGTTGAGATTCCCTCTTTTCGCAAAGGCATCATCCCTTTCGGACGCGAGCAATAACATATGGCGTTTCCCGTTTTCCCATGTTGAAGTATGTACATTTTGTTTTGACTCAAGGACGGCCAGCCTTTCCTTGAACCGCTGCCCTTCTTCCGCTTTCTTCTGCCTCCTTCTCTCTCTGTCCTTTTCCGCTCTTTCTATTTCCGATATCCGGTTATTTACATCGGCAATACTGCTCATGACAACAAAGAGTTTGACCCTCTCTGCTTCCATTGTTTTCTCAATGGATTCTATATTAGTCTTTAATCCTTCCATAACTGTCTTCAGCCGGACCGCTTCTTTTTCCCCTTTATCCATCAAAGCATTCAGCTTATCCTGCTCCATTTTTAATACTTCTATTTCTTCTCTGTTTTGGGCAATCTCTGTTTCTAACTTTTCCATCCCTCTTATCAACTCTGCCCGCTCTTTCTCCAGCCTTTTTTCTTCTTCGCCAAGATAGTCTATTTCGAGGAGCCTACTCTCCATATCCTTTTCTTTTCCTTTAATATCAACTTCAAGCTGCCTTGTTACCGTTTCCGTCAGGGAAAATTCTTCCTCCTTTGCTGTAAGCTGCTGTTTCAGCTTGCTTCTTTCCCCTTCCTTTGCCGCAGCTTCTGCGTCGAGAATTTCTCTTTTTTCCCTTGCTTTGTGTATCTTCTTTGTAAGCTTTATATATCCGTCTATCAATATAAAGGCATCTATCTCAGCCTGTTCATCGGCAAGAGATTTGTATATCTTCCATCTGTCCCATTCCGTCTCTGCTTTTTCAAGCGAACGCACCACTTCACTGTATATGTCCTCCACCCTTTCCAAGTTAGCCTTCACCTCTTCCATCCGCATGATGGCTTCCCTTTTTTTCTCTTCAAACCTTGTGACGCCGCTTGTCTCCTCGATAACAACCCTTCTCTCATGGGGTTTCATCTGAATGAAAGATTCTATCTTCCCCTGTTCAACAATCGCGTATGCATTTAGGCCGATACCGCTTCCGAGAAAAAATTCCTGGATGTCCTTCAACCTTACAAGGGTTCCATTCAAATAATATTCGTTCGAACCGTCCCGATATATCCTTCTTTTTACAATAAAATCATTGCTGCCGTCAGAAAGCTCAATGGCAACCTCTGCTATGTTAACAGGCCGTTTTCCATTGCTCCCATGGAAGATGACATCACCCATATCCTTTACGCGTAAGGATTTTGTGCCTCTTTCTCCCGATGCCCAGACTATTGCGTCAACAATATTGCTCTTCCCGCAGCCGTTCGGACCCACGATAGATGAGATGCCGTGATCAAAATGAAATACTGTTCTGTTCAGAAAGGATTTGAAACCAAAGAGTTCAAGGCCTGTGAGCCTCATAAAAAAAGACCCCGGGGATCAGGAAAATTATATCGGAAAAGCATTGGAAGCATCATATGTGTTTTTCCGGCTTCTGATTTTTAATTGTAATTTCTATTGTTCTTTTATAAATTTGATCGCCCTTTCTATCCTTTGTTCCACGCTTTCTTTTCCAAGGATGGCTATAACCTCAAATATCCCGGGGCTCACCGTCTTTCCTGAAAGGGCAACCCGTATCGGCTGGATAATTTCTACAACTTTTTTGTTGAATGTCTTAACCATATCTTCAATCAGCTTTTTTTGTTCGTTTTCATCAAGAAAATCAAGGCTTTTAAGGCCGGAGAGAAAAGAATCGAGTATGGGGATGACATCAACGGTTAAAAACTTCTCCCGTGCCTTTTCGTCATAATCAAAATCATCGGTAAAGAAAAACCTGGCCATTAAAGCCATTTCCTTCAGGGTCTTTGCCCTTTCCTTAAGGTTTTTTACGATAGAAATAAGTTTGTCTCTCTCCCCTTGATCTGCCTTTATCCCTATTCCTTCCAGAAACGGGATCAGCCGCTCCGCGATTGTTTGCTCCGGCAGGGTTTTCAGATAATGGCCGTTAAGCCATAAAAGTTTATCCATGTCAAATATTGCGGGAGATTTGCCTACATGTTCCAGAGTAAAGTTTTCTATCAGTTCTTGTCTGGAAAAGACCTCCTGGTCTCCATGAGCCCATCCGAGCCTTGAGAGATAATTCAAAAGCGCTTCAGAGAGGAAACCGTCGTTTTTGTATTCAAGAAGGGAAACCGCGCCGTGTCTTTTGCTTAGACGCGCCTTGTCTTTTCCATGAATCAGCGGTACGTGAGCGAACTTAGGCGGCTTATATCCTAATGCCTCATATATGATTATCTGGCGAGGTGTATTGTTTATATGATCATCACCCCTGATAATATGGGTAAGCTCCATCAACGCGTCATCAATAACAACGGTAAAATTATAAGTCGGTGTATTGTCACTCCTGAATATGACAAGGTCATCAAGCTCTTCACATTTAAAGGTAATGCTGCCCCTTATAATATCGTCGAAGCTTACCTCTCCGGTAAGCGGGGCTTTGAACCTGATCACATAAGGTTTGTCTCCCTGCGCGTCCTTCAGATCCCTGCAAGTCCTGTCATAGGCCGGTTTTCTTCCTTCCTTGAGGGCTATCTTTCTTTTTTCCTCAAGCATCTCGGCAGTGCAATAACATTTATATGCACGACCTTCTTCAAGCAGCCTGTATGCATGTTCCTTGTATATATCCATGCGGTCTTTCTGAAAATACGGCCCTTCATCCCAGTTTATGCCGAGCCAGGCAAGACCTTCCAGGATGTCTTCAACATACTTTTCCTGTGATCTTTCCACATCCGTATCTTCTATTCTCAGCGTGTATATTCCGTTATTATGTTTTGCAAAAAGATAATTAAAGAGAGCTGTTCTTGCCCCCCCTATATGAAGATACCCCGTAGGGCTTGGTGCGAATCTTGTTTTAACCGTCAAGTTACCTCCCGAAAAATTTCAGCATTTGATTAGCAATTATAATGTTCTTAAGTATCAGAGCAAAATATACAGATTGTAGATTATAAAGAAAAAAAATATGTTCATCAATGTATTTTTAATAGTGCCCTGAGGGCGTACCGTGTACCGAATGTTTACTGATAACAATTACTTATTTAAATTCATTTGTAAATATGGTATGCTATAGGGTAATTAAGGAAAAGAGCACTGGAGGCAAAATGTTCGAGATAGGAGAAGTGGCTGTATATCCTGGCCATGGCGTCGCAAAAATTGAGTCAATTGAGGACAAAGAGTTTTCAGGCATGAAACAGTCCTTTTATATCATGAGGATTCTTGATACGGACATGACAATCATGGTTCCGGTTGATGGAACTAATAGCGCCGGATTGAGGTGTGTAATAGACTCCTGCGAGGTAAAAAGGGTTTACGAAATATTGAAAGACAGAAACGTTGCTCACGATAATGCTCCCTGGAACAGAAGATACAAAGAATATATGGAGAAAATAAAAAGCGGCTCCATATTTGAGGTAGCAATGGTACTAAGGGAACTTTACAGTCTTCGGGTCTGGAAGGAACTTTCTTTCGGTGAAAAGAAAATGTTTGAAATAGCAAGAAATTTAATAAAGAAAGAGCTCTCCATCGCATTAGAGGAAAAGGAAGAGAAAATTGAAGAAGAGATAGAGGGTATATTCTTAAAAAATTATAAGGACTAAACGTTGTGGATATAGTCATTCAGGTTGTAATGGTTGCGGTCACTACAATCACGGGATACTTCATAATAAAAGAGATTTTTTCGAACGGTTTTCTCGGGCTCTTCGGGGCCATAGGAGGTCTTGCTCTCGGTTACGCCATACTTAAGCTTGAAAACAAGCTGAAAGATATCCAGCTCAAAACAATCATGGGGAGTTTGATAGGAGCCACGTTAAGTCTTTTAGTCGCTAATCTTTTCATTTCAAAACTCCTTCTGGCTCTTGTCAAAGATATTCCCATAACCTTACCTATATATATTCTGCTCTATTTTGTAATGGGCTATCTCGGTTTCAGGATAGGCGAAAAAAAGAGTCAGACAATCGACCTTTCAAGGCTTCCGCTTCTGGATAAGATGGAGGAGACAGAGGACGCCAAGATTCTCGATACAAGCACAATCATAGACGGGAGAATTGCCGATATATGTGAAACAGGTTTTATCGAAGGCGTATTTATTATCCCCCAGTTTGTATTATATGAACTCCAGCACATTGCAGACCATCAGGACCCTATCAAGAGAACGAGGGGCCGGAGGGGACTTGATATACTCCACAGAATGCAGAAACAGGCCTATGTGAAAGTAAAGATCGTTGACTACGAATTTCCAAAACTTAAAGATGTCGATACAAAACTGATTGCCCTTGCGAAAAAACTTGACGGAAAGATCGTAACCAATGATTACAACCTTAACAAGGTTGCTGAATTGCAGGGTGTGGAAGTGTTGAACCTGAATCAGTTGGCAACTGCCTTGAAACCGGCAATACTGCCGGGCGAGCAGATGAACACAAAGATACTTAAAGAAGGAAAGGAATACGGTCAGGGCATAGGATACCTTGATGACGGGACCATGGTTGTTGTTGATGATGCAAAAAAGCTCCTCGGTAAGACTGTGGACGTAGTTGTAACAAGTGTTTTGCAGACTACTTCAGGCAGGATGATTTTTGCAAGGCCGAGAGGGCATGCTGAAAAGGAATTTTATTTTCCTGATGAGCATAAAATGGAAGATCAGGTGATTTAGAATATGAGGACCATCGCCATTATATTAGCAGGAGGTACCGGTAAAAGAATGGGTACTTCCATAAATAAACAATTTTTGCTTCTTGACAATAAACCTATTATTGTCCATACATTGCAGGTTTTTGACGAGTGCAGGCAGATAGACAGCATCTATCTTGTGGTAAATCAGAAAGACCTGCCCGTTATGCAGGAAGAAATTCTTGAGACTTACAAATTTAACAAGGTCATGAAACTTGTAATAGGCGGACGCCTCCGTCAGGATTCTGTAAAAAACGGGCTTGAAGCCATAGAGCACCCCTGCGATAATGTTATAATACATGATGGAGCAAGACCTTTTATCTCCCCTTCTTTTATTGAAAAAGGGATTTTTCTTATGGAAATGTTTGATGCAATCATCCCTGCCATGCCTGTCAAGGACACGATAAAGGTGGTGTCAAAAGAAGGGTTTGTCGTAAAGACTTTGGAAAGAGACTCCCTTTGGCATGTACAAACACCTCAGACATTCAAATACGATATGATAACAAAGGCATACAGGGAAGGCATGACAAAAAAACTTTACGGATACGATGATGCTACTTTTTTAGAGAACATGGGTAAAAAAGTAAAGGTAATCGAAGGTTCTCCTTACAACATTAAAATTACAACCCCCGAAGACTTAACTATTGCGAGAGGCATTCTTTCCCAGCTTAAAGGCGCCATATGAGGGTCGGCATAGGGTACGACGTTCACCCTCTTGTCAAGGGGAGAAAGCTCTTTCTTGGCGGAATAGAAATACCTTTTCATAAAGGGCTTCTGGGTCATTCAGATGGCGATGTTCTTCTACATGCTATTTGCGATGCGCTTCTGGGCGCTATCTCAGAAGGAGATATCGGCACGCATTTCCCTGATTCTGATGAAAACATAAAAGGTATTGAAAGTATTAAAATACTTTCATATGTGGCAGGACTTATGAAAAAAAAGGGGTTCAGTGTTATAAATATTGATACTGTCGTGGTTGCTGAAGAACCTAAAATATATCCTTACAGAAAGGCAATATGCGATAAAATAGCCGGTATACTTGACATGGAAGCGGGACGGATAGGCGTAAAAGGAAAAAGCACTGAAGGACTTGGTTTTACCGGCAGGAAAGAGGGTATCGCCGCCCAGGCAGTGTCCTTAGTTGAAGAAAGGTAATTGCGAAATGTACCACCTTGCGAGGGCAATTTATCAAGCAGTAACTTGTGGTAGAAGTGGAAAGGGTTACGTTACTCAGAAGAGGTAGCATTATATGGTTAGGGTAAGATTCGCACCAAGCCCGACAGGGTATTTACATATCGGCAACACAAGAACGTTACTAATAAATTATCTTTTCGCAAGAGCCAAAGGGGGCAGTCTTGTTCTCCGGATTGAAGATACGGACATAGAAAGGTCTCATGCAAGATATGAAGCTTCCATTATAGAGGATTTAGAGTGGCTTGGCATCACATGGGATGAAGGGCCTGTGCGACAGTCTGACAGGCTTAACATATATTTGGATTATGCAGACATCTTACTTAAAAATAACTCTGCATATAAATGTTTCTGCACTATAGAAGAGCTGGAAAAGATGAGAGAGAACTCTCTCAAAAAAGGCGAGCCGCCTAAATACAACGGCACATGCAGACATCTTTCCCATAATACGGTAAAGTCAATGGAAGAGGAAGGTAAACCATATGTTTTGAGGTTTAGATCCCTTGAGAAGCAAATTGGATTCGTTGACGATATTCATGGAAGAATTGATTTTCCGCGCGATCACGTAGATGATTTTATACTGCTGAAACAGGAGCATACACCTTCCTACAATTTTGCCGCAACAGTGGACGACATGCTCATGGGTATTACAAATGTTATCAGAGGCGCTGATCACGTTTCCAATACGCCAAAACAGATAATGCTCTTTGAGGCATTGGGTCATAAACCGCCGCAGTACGCGCACCACTCGCTTCTTACAGGCGACGACAAAAAACCTCTAAGCAAAAGACACGGTGTTACAAACATCAGGGAATTCAGGAATACAGGAATACTGCCGCAAGCTTTGATGAATTATGTGGGCATTATAGGGAGAAATGTAAAGAAAGAACTGATGGACATGGAAGAACTTATTGATACATTTTTACTCGACTCCCTGTCTTCATCCGATTCTGTTTTCGATATGGATAAGCTCCTGTGGTTTAATAAGGAGTATATAAGGAAAGTTCCGGCAGAACTTCTCCTGAAAGACACCGGTCTTTCCCCTGATTTAAAGGAAAAAGTGTTGCTTTTAAGAGAAAATGCAAGAACATTAAATGAAATCAAGGATATGTTAAGCATTTTTGACGGAGTTGCTATTGACGGGGAAGGCATTGAATATCTGAAGACGCAGAAAGATATTCGTCAAATTATTGAGATCATAGAAATAATCCTCAAAAACAACAGCAATATAACCTTCGAGCAACTGACACATGAGATCCAAAACAGAACAAGCGTAAAGAAGAGGGATATGTTTATGATGCTCAGGATAATCTTCACAGGCAGAAAGAGCGGGCCGCCGCTTGGAGAGTTGTTTCATTTAATTCCGAAAGACACTATTATAAAAAGGATAACCGGGTTTATTAGTCTGATTTCATGAGATTGAGATGCCTATAAAAACTTATTTTTCTTCCATAAAAACCGTTTTCCGTAATCTTTCTTTAAAGACGCAGCTTCTCCTGATTCTCTTTTTCCTGCTTGCCGTTTCAATAAGCTCTCTCACAATTATATATTCAAGAACAGAGGAGATGATTTTAGATAAAGTAACAGAAAACATTGATGACATTACTAAGGCTATTCAGATAAGCGTGGAAGAACTCACTTACAAGGGGAGCAGCACGGACAGATTAAAAAGCTACGTTGAAATGCTGAACAAAAAAGGAATTAAGGAAATATCGATCTTGAGCGATAATTCCGAGGTAATTGCCAGTTCTGATCCGAAAAAAATTGGAACTACGGAAAAGCTGGGTGAAAAAAAAGCAGTGAAAAAAAAGAATTTAATGATCACGGCCAAACTTGGTGAAGAAAG
>Ga0351906_1136_pt1 | contig 19577 bp, 15 predicted proteins | sample BONcelHT113001E5_FD_206866 | JGI IMG/M metagenome (GOLD analysis project Ga0351906, IMG submission 206866) | Enriched cells from coal bed in the Powder River Basin, Montana, United States - BONCAT cells T11 rep1 HSBNCT.T11.300.1.E5 ... | reverse complement strand
GACCGTTCGTTTCTGGTAACGGCGCGTATCGGCGAGACATGCCTTGGCAGAGGGGTCGGCAAGAGCAAGAAAGAGGCTGAACAGGCTGCCGCTCGAGAGGCTCTCCGGGGGATTGAGGAGATGGAAAAATCCGCGCCACAGTGAAAATACCCATTGTACCGTTTTTTATTTCCCACCGGGGATGTCCGCACCGTTGCATATTCTGCGATCAGGAAAAGATTGCCGGGTCAAACGGCACCTTCCCCTCAGCAGCGGAAATACGGGACAGGGTAGCGGCCTATCGACGAACAAGCGGTTGCCGGGCGGTGGAAGTTGCTTTCTATGGTGGTAGTTTTACCAGTATTCCGCAGGAAGACCAGCTGCGGCTTCTGCATCCTCTTCAGGAACTGCTTGCCGCCGGTGAGGTCTCGTCCATAAGGATTTCCACCCGTCCGGATGCCATTGATGCCGCAGCAGCAGCCTTTCTCCATGCCTCGGGAGTCGCTACTGTCGAGCTTGGCGTTCAATCAATGGATGATGCGGTTCTCGAACAGTCCGAACGTGGGCATTGTGCCGCGGATGTCGAGAAAGCCGTCGCCAGTCTCAAGAGTGAAGGAATCACCGTGGGGCTCCAGCTCATGCCGGGACTTCCCGGCGATAGCGGAGAGAGATCCGTTTCTTCTCTCATGCGGGTCCTGGAACTCCGACCTGACTTTCTGCGCTTCTACCCCACGGTGGTCGTGGCGGGCACTCCCCTTTCCCGCCGCTATGCCGAGGGGCGCTATTGTCCGCTCACGCTCGAGGGGGCGGTAAGCCTCTGCAAGAGACTGCTTCACCGGGCGCTCCTGGCCCGGGTTCCGGTCGTTCGCATCGGGCTGCAGCCGACCACGGATCTTTCGAGAGGGGGAGCGATTCTCGCCGGACCGTACCATCCCGCATTCCGGCAGTTGGTGGAGGCAGAGCTCTGCTTTGATCTTCTGGATCGGCTGATCCCGCCCGATGAAGATGGCAGGGAGCCGGTTTCCGTTAGCTGTGCACCGTCAAGGATTGCCGATGTTGTGGGTCAAAAGCGGTCAAACATGCTGCGACTGTTTCGTGAGCGTGGCATTCGGGTCGACAGTGTACGGGGCGACTGCAGTTTGACGCCCTTTGAAATAAGAGTTGAAAGTTCGTGCGGTACCAGAAGCGGAAATATTGTAGAAGATCTCAGCTATGTATAGGAAATTGGTTTTCATCCAGAAACTCCGGACAGAAACCGGAAAAGGAAAATTCTCATGTCAGATACACCATTCCGTTCGGGATTTATCGCCATAGTAGGGCGACCCAATGTCGGAAAATCGACACTTTTAAACCGGATCATCGGCGAAAAGATCGTCATTACCTCGGATAAACCCCAGACAACCCGCAACCGGGTCCAAGGGATTCATAATCTACCCGGCGCACAGATCGTTTTTATCGATACTCCGGGGATTCATAACGCCCGTTCGCGGCTCAACCAGTTCATGATGGATGCCGCACTTTCTTCCGTAAAAGGGGTGGATGCGGTTCTTCTCCTCGTGGATGCCAGCTCTTTTTCCGGAAATTCGGATGAACTGCTCCTGGAGGTTCTCGGCGGGATTACCGTCCCGGTGGTTCTTGCGTTGAACAAGATAGATCTGCTGCCAAAAGAAAAACTCCTGGAAGTAATTGCTGCTCATGCGCAACTCTACCCCTTTAAAGAGATTGTTCCGGTTTCCGCGGCTACGGGGGATGGCGTGGAAATACTGGTGAAGCTTCTTTCCGGGTTGTTGCCGGAAGGGGTACCCTATTTCCCCGACGATATTCTCACCGATCTTCCGGAGCGATTTATCGTTGCGGAGATGATCCGTGAAAAGGTTTTCCGACTGACGCACGACGAAATTCCCTATTCCACCGCGGTAAGCATAGACAGCTTCAAGGAGCGTCCTGACGGTCTGGTGTCAATTTCCGCCGTTATTACCGTGGAGCGGGACTCCCAGAAAGGAATTATTATCGGAAAGAAGGGGGACATGCTGAAAAAGATCGGCAGGCAGGCCCGGCAAGAGATAGAACAACTGCTTGCGGCGCGCGTCTACCTGGAGCTGTTTGTGAAGGTGAGCAAGGACTGGCGAGAGAACCGCCGGATGATGAAGGAGCTGGGATACGAATGAGACCAATAGTAGCAATTGTAGGGCGCCCCAATGTGGGGAAATCGACCCTTTTCAACCGGCTGGTGGGGAGGCGCAAGGCTATCGTAGACGATATGCCCGGCGTTACCCGCGACCGGAATTATGCCCCGGTGGATCGCTTTGATGTTCCTTTTACCCTGATCGATACCGGTGGCTTCGAACCGGTGAGCGAGGACCGCCTGCTTCAGCAGATGCGTGAGCAGTCACGATTGGCCATGGAAGAGGCTGATGTGATTATGTTTGTCATGGATGCGCGACAGGGTCTTGTTCCCGCTGACCGGGAAGTGGCGGAAATGCTTCGCAAGGTCGACAAGCCGGTTTTTTTCGTTCTCAATAAGGTGGAGGGGGAAAAGCAGGAGACCGAACTGGGAGATTTTTATGGTCTCGGCGTGGATACCTTGTATCCCATTTCAGCAGAACACAATCGTGGTGTCGATGATTTGATGGACGACGTGATTGCCACGTTTCCCCGCAAGGGTGACAGTGAAGAAGATGAGGGTATCACCCGTATCGCGGTGGTGGGGAGACCCAATGTTGGCAAGTCGTCCCTTGTGAATCGTCTCCTCGGCTTCGAGAGGGTTGTCGCGAACCCTGTCCCGGGGACCACTCGCGATTCCGTGGATACGTATTTTACTTGCAACAAGAAGCGTTTCCAGCTCATCGACACGGCAGGGATCCGGCGCAAAGGCAGGATCAGTCTGAAGGTGGAGAAATACAGCGCGGTGGACGCACTGCGCAGCCTTGACCGGGCCGACGTTGCCCTTATTGTAATCAATGCCGAAGAAGGCATCACCGAACAGGATGTGCGGATCGCCGGCTATGCCTGCGAGGCCGGCAGGGCCTGCATCCTGGTGGTGAACAAGTGGGACCTGGTAAAAAAAGACAACTCCTCCACCGGCAAGTTCATCGAAAACCTTCGTATTGAGCTCAAATATCTCTCCTATGCGCCGATTGTCTTTGTTTCGGCAGAGACCGGTCAACGAACGGGCAAGATCCTGCAAATGGTGAATGAAGTAATGGATGACTACACAAAGCGGGTAACGACATCCGAATTGAACAGGGTCTTCAAGGAAGCGATCACCTCACACCATCACCCTCTCCATCAGGGACGGCGAGTAAAATTCTATTACACTACCCAGGTGGGAACAAAACCGCCGAACTTTGCCGTTTTCACCAATTGCCCCGAGGGAATTCAGGAATCCTACGAGCGTTATCTTGCCAACCGCTTTCGGGAGGCTTTCGGTTTTTCAGGAACGCCACTCCGTTTTCTCTTCCGAGGGCGGGAACGCTGAATAGGGAGTAAAACTCTTTACTTGCAGGGGCGTATGGTTTATGCTTGCTCTGCTTTTTTCGGGACCTGATGGGCCGGTAACGACCGGTTTTCAAGCGAATATCTCTTCTTTCCCGAGGTTGTTGTGCGGATACTCATGGAACATGTTTTTGAAGGAAACATCTGTGCCGTCAGGGGGGGCGACGATCGTCGCTTCGGTCCGTTTCCAAACGGGAAAAGCGGAGCTTTGTCACTATGAGCCTTGTTGGTAACCTGGAAGACCTTGGGCTTGGAGAGATTCTCCAGATAGTCAGTCTCAGCAGAAAGTCGGGAGTTCTCTCCCTGTTCAGCAGGGGGCGCGAGGGGAAGATCGTCTTCCGTCAGGGACAGGTCATCCGGGCCACGATCGACGGTCAGCAGTCCCACTTGGGACAACTTCTTCTTAAAAACGGTGTCATTACCGATGCTACGCTGCGAAACGCCCTGATGCTGCAGGAACAGGAGGGGGCGCGTGAGCGTCTCGGAGTTCTTCTCGCTCAGCGTTTTTCCGTGCCCGTTGATCTTATTGAAGAGGTTGTCCGGCAGCAGATCGAAAATACCGTATATGCACTTTTTGCCTGGTCGGAAGGGTCGTTCGATTTCGAATTACGGGATACTGTGGATGGTATTGAAGATCGCCTGCAGGATCTGTCCCAGTGTTTTATGGAGCAAGGCCTGAATCCGCAGTTCCTCGCCATGGAAGGTTCACGGATACTGGATGAGCGACGTCACCGGGGTGAGCTTCCCCAGGAGGGTGAGTATCGCCCCGAGGTGGAGGAGGACTCTTTCCTCGATAGTTGTGACTTTGCTTTCGACCTGATACCGGACACGGCTGTTGATGGAGACGCCACCGCATCTGAGCAGGGAAAAGAACGCATCATTGTTCTGGTGGATGATGACGAGCTGGTTAGGGAAAGGATTACTTCACTGCTCAGCGGGTGCGGCTTTACCGTCCATGATTTCTCGAAGACAGAAGATACCCTGATCAAAATCGATTTCCTCTATCGAGACGGATTCCGTCCGACGGTTCTGGTGGACCTGATCATGCCCAGGATGGATGGTTCCGGCATCTTGGGCGGCCTGGAACTGATTGATCTCATCCATGATAATTTCCCCGATCTTACGGTCATCGTTCTGGCCGATCATCACAACAGCAATGCCGAACAGAAGGTGAGGGAGAAGGGCTACCCGTTACTGCTTAAACCCCGCCGGGCGGATATCCTGGACGCAGAGACCTTTCGGGTTTTCTCGGAGCATCTGAAGTCCGAACTTGCGGGCGGCTGCCCGGAGAAGTCCTCTGCACCTGCAAACCAGACCATCAACTTGCGGGATGAACTTTTTCGGGAGATCGGCGAGGAATTTATGCCGATTTCTGTTCCTGCGCCGCATGGTCCGGCAGTTTCCCTGCTACGAAGCATGTTGGGAGAGTTGAATAATCCCTCATTGGATGGGGGCATACTGTTGCTTGTGCTTCGTTTCGCCGCCGAATTCATGAACCGGGCGGTGGTCTTTACGGTGAGGGAAGACGGTATCCGGGGACTCGGGCAATTCGGTATCGTTGCGCCGGATGGGCTTGCCGATGCCCATGTTCGCGATCTCCATATCCCGTTGGGTTCCGATCCCATCTTCACCAGGGCAATTACTTCCAGGATTACCGTAAAAGAATCTCCCGAGCTGACGGAGTGGAGTCGATATCTTTTTGCGCAGTTGGGAGGGGGAGAGCCACAGGAGATTTTCCTTGGTCCGCTGGTAAGTGAGGGAAAAGTGGTGGCGCTGTTGTATGGCGATAACCTGCCGGAAAATAAGCCCATCGTTGATACTGATTCTCTGGAGATATTTCTTGCACAGGCGGGGATGGCAATGGAAAAGGCACTCTTGCAGCAAAGGTTGAAAGAAAAAAATCAGGAGGAAATGTGAAGAAGATACTCATAACTGAGGATTCCTCCGCAACACGCTCTTTTCTCGCCGCTACCATTGAAGCCATGGAAGGGTACGAAATAGTCGAGGCCAGCAGTGGGTTCGAGGCCTTGCGGCTTTTGCCCCGGGAGCAGATCGACTTGATCATAACCGATATAAACATGCCTGACATCAATGGGTTGGAACTAATCAGCTACGTCAGAAACAATCCGAATTATTGCTCTATTCCCCTTTTTATCATTTCCACCGAAAGTAGTGAAAAGGATCGCGAGAGAGGATTGGCTCTCGGCGCCAACGAATATCTGGTGAAGCCTTTTCATCCGGAGCGGCTGCAGGAACTGATCCTTGCCTATATCGGGTAAGATGCTGTCGCCGGCGAATTCAGCAGGGAGTCGGCTGACGGTACGCTGGCTGAAAGGAAACAATGACGGATTATCACGATCCCCTGAGTAAGGCTGCCAAAGATTTTCTCGCGGAGGCCGAGGAAATTCTCGACCAATTGAGCAGTGATGTCCTGTCACTTGGGGATTCTGTCGGCAAGGAAGAGTGTGCACCGGAGACAGTTAATTCCATCTTTCGCAGCGCGCATTCTCTCAAAGGGCTTGCCGGCATGTTCGGATACGGCGAAATCGCCGAACTTGCCCACAACCTGGAAAGTCTCCTGGATTACCTGCGTCTCGGCAAAATAGAGCTGCGCGAACATACGCTTGTCGTTCTTTTCGATGCCGTAGAGGTCCTCGGTTCCCTTGTTCGTTCTGCAAGTTCCGATACGGGGAGACAGATTGATCTCGCGCCGGTTCTCGAGCGAATCACAACCTGCATTTCCGCCGCACGCGTGGGAAACTTCGCGCCTTCTCCCGCTGATTTGGGCATTTCGGACAAGATTCTCCAGTCCCTGACTGAATATGAAGAACACCGCCTCAAGGAGAATATCGCCCGGGGAAAACCCCTCTATCTTATCCATGCTTCCTATAGTCTCGATACCTTTGACCGCGAACTTGGCGAGCTGATCGATCTGCTCAAAGGGTCCGGAGAGGTTATCAGCACCCTTCCGAGTGCTGAAGCAGGACTTGAAAACAGTATCGGCTTTGATCTCCTGTTCAGTACGGCTGAAGCGCCTGAGGACCTTTTTACTGTTCAGAACCTCAAGGGCGCCACTTTTGTCCGGATCGGAGGTTCGGCTGCTCAACCAGCTGCGCCGTGTGAGGAAAAAAACTCGCTTCCCAAACAGGAGGATAACGACGACTTGGCCGTTTCAGAGGGCGAAGCGTCACCACGTACCGCTCGAAGCATCTCCCATTCTATGCGGGTTGATATCTCGAAGCTTGATGACTTGATGAACATCGTCGGTGAACTGATTCTTTTCCATGGCACTGTCGCATCTGTCTCGGAAAAGATGCGGAGTCAGGGGTTTTCCGGACTTGCAGTCGAACTTGGTAAAACCGCCAAGGGGATGGAACGCAAACTGAATGAATTGCAGAAGCGGGTCATGGACGTGCGGATGGTTCCCATTGGGCAGCTGTTTGAAAAAATGTCCCGAATCGTGCGTAAAATTTCCCGGGAGCAAAACAAGCTGATTGAGCTGAAACTGTCCGGCTCGGATACGGAACTGGACAAGATGATCGTCGAGGACATTGCCGACCCCCTCATGCATATCATCCGGAACGCCGTTGACCACGGCATAGAGACTCCAGAGGAGAGGCGGAAGAGCGGCAAGGATCAGAGAGGCGTCATCAGGCTCGCATCCTTTCAGAAGGGCAATCACGTCGTCATCGAGATCGAGGATGACGGCAGGGGTATCGATCCGGAAAAAATTGTCAGGAAAGCCCTGGAACTGGGGCTCATCGAGACTGACGAGGGTCTTTCGCACAAGGATATTCTGGATATTCTCTTCCTTCCCGGCTTTTCCACCGCAGCCGAGATCAGCGACATCTCCGGTCGCGGGGTAGGAATGGATGTTGTCAAAAACAACATTGCCGCTGTTTCCGGTACGGTAGAGATTGAAAGCCGCTTTGGTGCAGGCAGCCGGGTAATTCTAACACTGCCGATTACCCTTGCCATTATAAAGGCATTGCTGGTGGAAACCTCCGGCCGCTCCTACGGCATTCCCATTACTTCGGTGCGGGAGACCCTCTCCCTCGAGGAGGTGGAGATTCAGACCGTCGAGCGCAAGGAGGTAATGCAGCTCCGCGACTCAACCCTGCCGCTGCTGCGGTTGGAAAGTTTTTTCAATTACCCCCACTGCGATGACCTTACCGCCAGTTCATACGTCGTGGTAGTCGGCGAAAAAGACCGTCGCGTCGGTATTATCGTGAATGATCTGCTTGGGCAACAGGATATCGTCATCAAAGCCCTCGGTGAAACCTTCAAGGGCGTGAGGGGCGTAGCCGGGGCCGCTGATCTGGGCGACCAGCGTACCATCCTTATCCTGGATGTGAGCGGAATTGTTTCCGAAACGACAAAAGGCGGAGCATAGTCATGTATAAGGGGTTTTACGGACTGAGGGAGAAACCGTTCAGCAAGACCCCTGATCCCCGCTTCCTTTTTATGAGTCGCGTGCATGAGGAAGCGCTGGCCCGACTTCAGTACGCGGTAGAGGAACTGGATGTGGCGCTGCTGACGGGTGGGATCGGGAGCGGCAAAACAACCATTTCGCGTGCCTTGATGGACAGTGTCGGGCCAGGTTACCGGTTTTGTTTCGTCTTCAATCCGATCCTTTCTCCGCTGGAATTTCTTCGTCTCCTGGCCCATGATCTCGGCGTGGTATCTCCCTCGGCCACCAAAGATGATCTTCTCCGGGAACTTACCGAAGAAATGTATCGCTGCCACCGTGAGGGTATTGTCCCGGTTCTTGTCATCGATGAGGCCCAGATGATTCCCGGCCGGGAGGTCTTTGACGAGATACGGTTATTGACCAATTTTCAGCTTGACGACACAAACCTGCTTTCCGTCATCCTCATGGGGCAGCCAGAGTTGCGGGAAAGGCTTGCCGGACCGATCTATGAGCCTCTGCGACAGCGCATCGGCATCCAGTATCATCTGAATCCGCTGACCCTGGAAGAGACGCTGGACTATATCGATTTCCGGCTTACTGTCGCCGGAGGGAAACCGGGCCTGTTCCTGCCCGATGCAGTACTCAGGATATTCGAGCTTTCCGGAGGTGTCCCCCGCAGGATCAATTCGATTGCTACGAATGCCCTGCTGGAAGGTTTCGCTCGTGATGCCGCAGTGATTGATGCTGTGATCATCGACGACCTGAGTGAAGAGCTTGTTATCTAGTATTGATGCTTTCGCAAAAAGTTGAAATGTACGATTTACCGTCATTCCCGTGAAAACGGGAATCCAGGAATTACAGTGAGTTACAATTTCACTGGATACCCGCTTTGCTCCTTCGCTAGGGCTACTGCGCACAAGCCGCGGGTATGACGACTTTTTGCGAGTTTATCAGTATTCATCCGGAAAGTTTGCCTGGGGCTGGGCTGGAACTTTCCCGAAGCCTCTCGTAAATGGAAACTAACTATTTATTTCAACAGCCTGGTGGAAGTACGGGATCTGTCCATGAATCTTGCTGATATACGAAAAAAGGCTCGTCAGGAAAAGGCTCGGGAGCTACCGGATTCCAAAACGACGTCGTCTTCGGCTCCGGCCGCCGATCATGCTGCAGGAGTGGTGGAGCAGGATTCCATTGCGGTGTGCAAAGAGGAACCTTTTCCGGCGACTACTCCTGAGGAAAAGGCTGAACCGGTGCTTGCCGAAGAGCTGCCGGAAGAATTGACCGCGGTTTTCGATCCTGTCAGTGAAATTCTCGCCGGACGCCAGAGTGCCGAGACGGCTTCGGCCGCCGTTGAGGCGTTCCATCAGGAGTCCACGGAAAATGTGGAAGATTCGTTGAAATATCTTCGTTTCCGCGTTGCGAACGAGAAGTATGGCGTAGGTCTCCTGGAGATCCGGGAGATCATTAAACCCCGTGACATTACCGAAGTACCCAGTATGCCGGATTTTGTGGCCGGGGTTGTATCCCTGCGGGGCATAATCATTCCGGTGTTCAATCTCCGGCTCCGTCTTGGGCTCGGTACGAACAAGGCGCCTGGTCGCGAGAGAATCATCATTGCCAGGAGGCAGGAGGGGTTATTCGGTCTGTTCGTTGACGAGGTCTATCAGGTGATCAATCTTTCCGCATCGTCAATCGAAAATCCGCCGCCGGTTCTGGAAGGTATTGACCGGGAATTTGTTTCGGGGATCGGCCGCCATGGGCAGCAGATGCTGATTCTCCTTGCGCTGGAGAAAATTTTAGATATCTCTCTCCGTTGAAGCATGCCGGGCAGGGGAGTGAGGACGGTCAAATTGGGATCCGGGGCTGACCCCGGGGCCGGTAACACGGGGAGGTATCCTGTTGGACAGGGACATTCAGGAAATCAAAGTGGTCTGCTTTCGTCTGGGTCAAGATACCTTTGCCCTTGATATTATGCGGGTCAAAGAGATTATCAAGCCGCTAAAGCTTTCCGGCATCCCCGAGGCTCCTTCTTTTGTCGAAGGGGTCATCAACCTGCGCGGTTCCATTATTCCGGTCGTGGATTTGCGGAAAAGGTTCGGATATTCGGACTGCAGCTACCATGCTGAATGCAGGCTGCTGATAACGGTGGTCGCCCGCCAGTTTGTTGGTCTGATTGTTGATGCCGTTACCGAAGTTGTTACCATTCAGGTACGAGAACTGCGGCCGGCACCTTCGGTTGCCAAGGTAAGCGGCTACCGCTATCTCATCGGCGTATGCCTCGTGAAAGATGTCCTGGTGATGTTGGTAAACCCGGACAAGATTTTTGGTCATCGCGTGTCAAACGAATTACAGCGTTTCAGCACCGAAACAGGAGCAGTTTAAGGAGCTGTAAACAAATAACATGAGCATCTTGCATCTCATTTTCGGGCCATCTTTGGCCGTGCTTCAATCGCCAAATCCTCAGCGTAGCTCTGGCTACGCCTGCGGTTTGGCTCAATCAGCACAGCCAAATCTGACCCAAATCTGAGCGCCATTTTGACCATGTTATTCATTTACAACTCCTAAGCTGAGACAGCGAAAGGACTCCCATGCTGCTGGGTTGCCCCACATGCAAGACACGATATAGACTTGACGATTCCAGGTCCAAGGCTGACGGAATACTTCTGCAGTGTTGCCGGTGCCGCACTGTTTTTCGCGTTGCAGGAAAAACGCCTCCAAATTCCCGTCCTATTCCTGCGAAGGCTCAGGAGCGATTAACGATAGTTGTGGCTAACGAGAGTCCGGATTTCTGTGCCTCCGTGGCCCACATTCTTCACGCAGAGCCTTTTACGGTTCTGTGCTGTCATGATGGCAGAGAGGCCATGGATCTTATCGAAGAGCACCTCCCTGATGTGGTCCTTCTCGATGTGGCCCTCCCCACCATGTACGGCTTCGAGATTTGCGAGAGAATCAGGAACACACCTGCTCTCTCCGGGGTCAAGACGATTCTGATCGCCTCCATCTACGATAAAACGCGCTACAAAAGGGAGCCTCAGTCGTTGTACGGTGCTGATGATTATATCGAGAAGCACCACCTTCCCGACTCCCTGGCGGCAAAAATTTATCGACTTGTGTTCGGGCAGAAACCGGTCGATCAGGATCTGGAGAGTGCCGCTTCCAGCGAGGAGGAGAAACCAACCGATCTCGAGAACATTTCAGAGCAGGAGTTGCACGAACAGGAAATGGCCCGAGAAGAGCTTCGCCGCGATGAGGAAGCTAAAACGAGCTCCCGTGACAGCCTGCACATGGCAGAGGTACACGACAAGGCGCGACGCCTTGCCCGCATAATTGTTACCGATATCGCACTCTATAACCAGAAGAAGGTCGAAGAGGGGATAAGGAACGGTACCTACTACGAGCTTTTCGAAGAAGAACTTCAGGACGGACGGCTTTACTTTGAGCGACGGGTTCCGGAACAGGTGCGTGAGGGCACCTCGTACCTCGAGGATGCTCTGGAAGATTTTATTTCCCAGAAGAAATCAGAAATGAACCTTCCAGGAGCCTGTCGGACTTAGGAAATCAAAGCGAAAATTGATGTACTCGCAAAAAGTCGTCTTACCCGCGGCTTGTGCGCAGTAGCCCTAGCGAAGGAGCAAAGCGGGTATCCAGTGAAGTTGTAACTCACTGTAATTCCTGGATTCCCGTTTTCACGGGAATGACGGTACATCGTACATTTCAGCATTTTGCGAAAGCATCAAAATTTGACTGGGTGGAGATTGATTGAAATTGCTGCCGATTCCGGAGGCTACAGGATAATGAATCAGAACCATTCCTCGGATATTCCCGACGCTATTGTAAACTCCCTTTCCTCTTCGGAAGAGGAATCACGCCGTCTTGCAGTGGTAGCCCTTTCTTCCGTGCCCCTGGAGAAAAGTTCCGGGTTGCTGTTCCGTGCCATGGGAGACACCAGTTGGAGAGTGCGGAAAGAGGCTGTTGAAGTCTATCTTTCATCGAAGGATGCGGAACATTGTATCGATGCACTATTCAACCTTCTTAGGTCTCAGGATAATGCAGGGCTGAGAAATTCCGCGGCCGAAGCACTTGCTCGACTGGGGAAGAGTTCCCTGCCGGTTTTGGAACTGCACGCGCAGGATAGTGACAGTGATGTCCGAAAGTTTGTCGTTGATATCCTTGGTGTGATGAGAGATCCCTCCAGCGTGCAGGTTTTGGTGCGTGCCTTGGCTGACAGTGATCCGAATGTGGCAACAGCGGCAGCTGAAAACTTGGGAAATATTGGCAGTGTCGATGCTCTCCAGCCATTGCTGACCGCCCTTTCCAGGCAAGATATCACATTTCGGCATTCCGTGTTGGAGGCTCTGGCAAATATCGGCCAACCATTGCCGGTAGAGGCTGTTACACCTTTTCTCTCGGAGGTGCTTCTCAAAAAAGCAGTGTACCAGTGTCTAGGTTCTGTCGGGAGAGTCGAGGCTGCCCCGATCGTGGTACGCGGACTTGCTGAAGCAGGGAAAAGTGTTCGCGTGGCTGCCGTTAAGGCACTGATGGCAATTCGTGACAGGGTTCCTGAAGAGTGGGCGGACAATCACTGCGACGCTCTCCTGCAAGAGCTGGCACAGTCTCCGGTTGTCGAGGGACTTCTGGTTCTGCTGGATTCTTCCGATATCGCTCTGCGCCGTGCGGTTATCAGAATCTTCGGCTTGATCGGTGACCCGCGAACTGCCAGGGCCATTCTTCGATCGTGCCGGAGTGAACAGCTTCTTCCTGAATGCATTCCTGCGTTGCGTGCTCAGGGGGCTGTTACCATCGATTTCCTCGAAGAAGAGTTTGCCGGGGGTGACGAAGGTGAACGGGTGAATATCCTTCGACTTTGTGGTGAAATGGGATTGAAGGCGTCAGCTCCGTTACTGAGAAGGGCGTTTGACGAGCCTTCGCCCCAGCTTCGGGAGTTTTCGGTCCGTTCCGTGGGCAGGATCGGGCTGGTGGAGCTTATACCCGAGATTTCCGCGCTGCTGGGTGACTTTGACCAGGATGTCCGGGTTGCCGCACTGGAGACACTTGTTCTCCTGGCCGATCTCGACGCGTCGTCGGTGGGGCGGGTTGCTGCCGACCTTGCTGTCTCGGATAATCCTGACAAGAGAAGGGATGCGGCATATCTGTCTGGTGTGCTTCGTGACGGTGATCGCCTTTCGATGCTTATGAAGGATGAGGACGATCTGGTGCGAAGAACCGCCGTACAGGGGCTGGCGCGACTCGGTGGTGACGATGCCGTTCATCACCTTGCGTTGGCTCTGACGGATGAAATTCCCGGCGTCCGTATTGCCGCGGCATCGTCCCTGGGAGAAACGGGCAAGCAAATCGCCGTGGAACCTCTTGTCCTGGTCATGGCTGACCCTGATCCCTGGGTCAGATGTGCTGCAATCAGAAGCCTTGGGAGAATTGGTGGTGACATCCCTCTGGCGGCGATCGAAAACGCCCTTGATGAAGAAGACGGGCTGGTATCGCTTGCCGCACTTGACGCGTTGCGACGTTTTGATACCGATAGATCGCGGCAATTCGCCCGCCGGGCTACGACCAGCGGCAACGGTGATGTGGTAAAAGCTGCTATCGAACTCCTGGCGGAACGGGAGGACCCTTGGCTTGTTGAACATTGGAACGAGTTTTTGCGCCATCCCCATTGGGATGTGAGAAATACGGTTGTCCGCTGTGTAGCTGAAAAGCTGGGGCAAGAGGCGCTTCCCCTTCTCCGGGAGGCGCTCGAAACGGAAACCGATGACCTGGTGCGGGGCAGGATAGTCGAGATCCTGGAAAAATTTTGATGATATTTGGAAGAGAGCCAGAAACCATCATGACTGAAGAGGAATTCCGGCTTATCAGGGACCTCATTCACAGCCACTGCGGAATCTTCTTCGATACCGATGCCAAGTTCCTGCTGGAAAAGAGGCTCGCCCGAAGGCTTGACCAGCACCAGTTGCCCGGTTTCAAGGAGTATTACCATTTCCTCAAGTACAGTCGTGGCAAGGATCAGGAACTTTCTGATATCATGGATATCCTTACTACAAACGAAACCTATTTCTTTCGTGAGGAATTTCAGCTCAATGCCTTTGTCGGTGAGTTGTTGCCGGAATTGAAGGCGGTCAAAGAACGACGGGGAGACCGCACCATCAGAATCTGGAGCGCCGGCTGTTCAACGGGTGAGGAGCCGTACACGATTGCCATGCTGATTTTGGAGACCGGTCTCTTCAAAAACTGGAAAATCGAGATTGTCGGGACAGATATCAGTCACAGGGTACTCCAGCATGCCCGAAAAGGGCTGTACGGTAAATCCTCATTCAGAACGACTTCACCGGAACGGAGTCGCAGGTTTTTCCACGAGCAGGACGGGCTCTATCGGGTAAACGATGAGGTCAGGAGTCTTGTAACGATCAGCCACTTGAATCTTCTCGACGAGAACAGAATGATCCTGCTTGGGAAAATGGATATCATTTTCTGTCGGAATGTGATTATTTACTTCGATAAGGCGGCTAAGAGGCTGGTAGTCGAGTCTTTTTACCGGTCACTGCGTGAGGGGGGCTACCTGCTTCTCGGTCATGCCGAGTCGCTTCTGAATACCACGACCGCTTTTGCTCTCAAGCATCTGAAAAGCGACATGGTCTACCAGAAACCGTCGTCCGGTTTCGGGGGAGGGGTCGTGTGAAAAAGATCCGGGTTCTTGTCATCGATGATTCGGCCTTCAATCGAAGAACGATAACCAAAATACTGGAAGCGCTTCCCGAGGTTGAAGTGGTCGGCTATGCGGTGGATGGTGAAGAGGGTATCCGGCGCATCCTGGATCTGAAGCCCGACCTTGTCACACTCGACCTTGAAATGCCGCGGATGGACGGTTTTACCCTGCTTCGCATCATTATGAGTAACCGTCCTACACCGGTGATCGTCGTAAGTTCCAGGGGTGGTGATGAAAGCGTGTTCAAGGCTCTGGAATTGGGGGCGGTTGATTTCATTCTCAAGCCAACGGCCGGGGCCTTTGAAGAGCTGATTAAGATTCGTGAGGATCTGCACGAAAAAGTGCGGGGAGTCTTTAATCTCAATATGTCCTACGTCAGGAAGAGGGGGGAACTCTTTCGGAAAGGATGCGAGGGTGATTCCGACAAGAAAATAAAGTCGATTTTCACACCCAGAAAACGGGGACTCGAGACAATTTCCGTGGTAGCCATCGGTGCTTCAACCGGCGGTCCTCCTGCATTGCAGAGTATTTTTTCCGCGTTTCCGGGGGATATCCCCTTTTCAATTGTTGTCTCCCAGCACATGCCTTCCGGATTTACCCGGACTTTTGCCGAAAGACTCAACAGGTCTTCCACGGTTCAGGTTGTCGAGGCCAGTGAGGGTGCTCCGGTTCGGCCCGGCTGCGCACTGATCGCACCGGGCGGGAAGAATATGGTTTTCAGACAGACGGAAGGTGAGGTGACGGTCCGACTGGTTGATCCGGAGCCTGCGGAAAACTACCTTCCCTCTGTGGACAGAATGTTTCAATCAGGCGCTGAGGTTTTTGGTTCCAAGCTCATGGGAGTTGTTTTGACCGGCATGGGAAACGATGGCAGCGTAGGCGTCCGTGCCATCAAGAACGCCGGTGGACAAGTGCTTTCGGAGTCTGAGGATTCGGCGGTAATCTTTGGCATGCCGCGGGCGGCGATTGCCACGGGGATGGTTGACGCTGTTGTTCCCCTTGAGAAGATGACTGATGAGATACTGACACGCTGTGGTTTTGTCGGGGAGAGAAACTGAGAGGAGTATGTTATGGCAACTGACGATGATAAAGGGGTTTCCTACAACGCTGAAGAGTTTCTGCAGCTTTTTAAAAAGGGGGCTGAATTCACTCAGGATCTGCTGAAAGAGAATGAGCGTCTCAGGTTTCGAATTCTCCAGGTGGAAGATAGTCTTCATTTCAAAGGGGATGATACGATCGTTACGGACGAAAATAGAAAACTTGTCGAAAAGATTGAGGCTCTTGAAAAGGAGAAGACGGAAATTCTCGAGAGGATTCTTCAAATCGAGAGGGAAAATCAGGACTTTGCCGAGCGTTACGTGGAGGTGGAGGCGGAGAACAATAATCTTGCCAATCTCTACATTGCCAGCTATCAACTCCATTCGACCCTTGATTTTCGTGAGGTTCTGCAAATCATTACCGAGATCATCATCAACCTGATCGGTGCGGAAGAATTTGCGATCATGCTTCTTGACGAGAAGACAAACGAATTGAATGCGGTGGCAACCGAGGGGGTTACCCGGGAAGAAATTCCCTCCATTAAGATGGGTAGCGGGATAATCGGCTCCGTAGCGAAAACCGGGGATAACTTTTTCGTTGAAGAGATGGCCGGATACACACGCGATTTTTTGAATCCGATGGTTTGCATTCCCTTGAAGATCAAGGAGCACGTAATAGGTGTGATCGTCATTTACAGACTCCTCATTCAGAAAAAAACCTTCGCCCCTGTCGATTATGAGCTGTTTACCCTCCTTGCGGGTCATGCCGCCACGGCGATCTTCAGCTCCAAATTGTACTCGGAGTCAGAGCGAAAGCTCTCAACTATCCAGGGATTTATTCAGATGCTCACTAAATAGGGACACCCTGTGGAGGAAATGCCGGTATGCCAGAATATAAGATTTTGATTATCGAAGATTCCCCTACCATGAGGCAGTTGATTGCCTTTGCCTTGAAGAGGCTGCATGGGGTCCGGATTGTTGAGGCACATGATGGCGTGGACGGGTTGAAGAAGCTTTCCGCCGAAAAGTTTGATCTGATCCTGACCGATATCAATATGCCGGTCATGGATGGGCTGAAGCTGGTGAGCCTGGTCCGTAGCGACGCCAATTATCGCACAACTCCGATAGTGGTAATAACCACTGAGGGTGCCCAGGAGGACCGTGATCGCGCTCTATCGCTTGGTGCGAATGACTATATCACCAAGCCGATCCAGGCCAACAAAATTCTGGATCTGGCCCGCTCTCTCCTGATGCCGGCGTAATCGCCATGGCTTGAACCCAACTGGATTAGCGCCTGCCGCGGGAAAGTACTTGGCACGCTGATCGTAGGTAGAATGTAATCAAGATGTGTCTGGGGCGGCCCCCGTGTCTGCCCTGATTGGGCGACCACAGTGGGTGCCCTGCGATAGTACCCGTCATGTGGCTTGCAATGTGAAACAGGATTTTAACTGCTGAGAATATATTTGGAGGTATACAGTCGTGGAGGAGAAATTCGTCCCCAAAAATGTTGAAGAAAAATGGCAACGATTCTGGGAGGACAACTCGGCTTTTCGGGCGACCAGAAGTGAAGATAAAGAAAAATATTATCTGCTGGAAATGTTTCCGTATCCGTCGGGACGCATTCATATGGGCCATGTCCGCAACTATTCCATCGGAGATGTTATCGCCCGCTTCATGAGGATGCGTGGCCGGAATGTGCTCCATCCGATGGGTTGGGATGCCTTTGGCATGCCGGCCGAGAATGCGGCCATCCAGCATAAGAGTCATCCGGGTACCTGGACCTACGAGAATATCGATTACATGCGGAGCCAGTTGAAAAAGCTCGGTTTTTCCTACGATTGGGATCGTGAGATCGCCACCTGTCATGTTGATTACTACCGCTGGGAGCAACTCGTTTTCCTGAAGATGTATGAAAAGGGGCTGGCGTATAAGAAAAATTCCTTTGTCAACTGGTGTCCTAAATGCGAGACGGTGCTTGCCAATGAGCAGGTGGAAGACGGCTGCTGCTGGAGATGCGACTGTGAAGTTGTGCAGAAAGAGCTTGACCAGTGGTTCCTGCGCATTACCGATTACGCCGAGGAGTTGCTGGAGTACACCAACAAACTCCCGGGGTGGCCGGAGCGGGTTCTTACCATGCAGCGCAACTGGATCGGCAAGAGTTCCGGCTGTGAGATCGATTTCGCCCTGGAGGGTGGTTCCGGGACCGTCCGGGTATTCACGACCCGTCAGGACACGCTCTACGGTGCAACCTTCATGTCGCTGGCGCCGGAGCACCCCTTGGCGATGGAACTGGCCGTTTCCGAAAGGCGAGAAGAAGTAGCCGCATTCATCGACAAGGTGAAAAGAACCGACAAGCAGGTGAGAACTGCCGAGGACCTTGAAAAAGAAGGAGTTTTTACCGGTTCTTACTGCCGTAATCCGGTAACCGGTCAACGAATGCCGATCTATCTTGCCAACTTTGTGCTCCCGGAATACGGTACCGGTGCCGTCATGGCTGTACCGACCCATGATCAGCGGGATTTCGAGTTTGCGCAGAAGTACGATCTTCCCCTGCAGGTCGTCATCCAGCCCGAGGGAAAAACGCTTGATTCGGCTGCCATGACTGCCGCGTTTACCGATGAAGGTGTGATGGTCAACTCCGGACCCTTTGACGGCATGAACAGCAGTGAGTCAAAAGAAAAGATCGCAGATTATCTGGAAAAAGAGGGCTTCGGCAAAAAGTCGGTCAATTACCGTTTGCGTGATTGGGGCATCTCCCGGCAGCGTTACTGGGGGAACCCGATTCCCATTATCTACTGTGACAGTTGCGGTGCCGTTCCTGTGCCTGAAAGCGACCTGCCTGTCGTCCTGCCGATGGATGCAAAGTTCAGCGGGGAAGGGGGAAACCCCTTGGCGAAGGTATCCACTTTTGTGTCCGTTGCCTGCCCGACCTGCGGCAAGCCTGCACGTCGCGAGACGGATACCATGGATACCTTTGTGCAGTCTTCCTGGTATTTCCTTCGCTATTGTTCTCCGCGGTATGACCAGGGACCTCTCGATCGGGATGAAGCGGAATACTGGATGTCCGTGGACCAGTACATTGGGGGAATCGAGCACGCCGTACTCCATCTTCTCTATGCACGCTTTTTCACCAAAGCCCTCCGCGATCTGGGCTTTGTGAATATCGACGAACCGTTTGTCAATCTTCTGACCCAGGGTATGGTGATCAAGGACGGTTCCAAAATGAGCAAATCCAAGGGGAATGTAGTTGATCCCGATTCTCTTATCAAGGTGTATGGTGCGGACACCGCCCGGCTCTTTTCCCTGTTTGCATCACCTCCGGAACGGGACCTGGAATGGAGCGACCAGGGAGTGGACGGGAGCTTTCGATTCCTCAACAGGGTCTGGAAGCTGGTGTTTGAGTTAGCACCGTTGGTCAGAAATGCCGGTTCGGTAAAAAATGCCGCTTCTTTTGCCGGAGATTCGGGAAAGCTTCGACGGGTAATTCACAAGACCATTAAGAAGGTCACCGAAGATGTGGAGGAACGCTTCCATTTTAATACCGCCATTGCGGCAATAATGGAGCTTGTCAACAGTATCTCATCATTTGAATCGAAAAAAGACCCGTCCTGTGCTCCGGTCCTCAAAGAGGCTTTGGAGGCAGTTGTTCTGCTCCTGGCACCCTTTGTTCCCCATATTACGGAAGAGTTATGGGAAGGGCTCGGAAACGAAGGCGGGATCGGATCCGCTTCCTGGCCGGTGTATGATGCAGAGGCCATTGTGGAAGACGAGTTGACCATAGTTGTCCAGGTTAACGGCAAATTGCGGGGCAAGGTAACAGTTGACGCCGCTGCGAGCGAGGAACAGGTTCGGTCTGCTGCCCTTGCTGATGAAAAGGTTGTGGTCCACCTCGAAGGCAAAACTGTCAGGAAGATTGTCTATGTCCCGGGAAAACTCT
>Ga0351906_1134_pt1 | contig 19912 bp, 17 predicted proteins | sample BONcelHT113001E5_FD_206866 | JGI IMG/M metagenome (GOLD analysis project Ga0351906, IMG submission 206866) | Enriched cells from coal bed in the Powder River Basin, Montana, United States - BONCAT cells T11 rep1 HSBNCT.T11.300.1.E5 ... | reverse complement strand
TTCTACCTGCTCACCGTTAAGGGTAGTTCCGTCGTCAAAGACAAAGTTCTCCATCTTATAGTCATTACCGGCAAACCAGCCCCTTATACGTAAGGTCTCATTTGTGTTTTTGTTTTTCAGGAGCAGACCGTTATCACCGGATATGCCTGATATGGAATATTCCATGTCTGCCGGATTAATACCGGTAAGTCTGACCGTGTCATAACCATCGCTGGCATAATAAGGGTTCCCGTTATAATTCACTTCGGATTCTGCTATGATATCGCTGTCTGAACCTGCACCCCATACATAGGTATCGTCTCCTTTGCTCCCATACATGGCATCACTGCCTGCGCCGCCTTCTAAGGTATCATTGCCGTCATCACCGTAGAGAGTGTCGCTGTCGCTGCCTCCGTAAAGGGTATCGTTGCCTTCTGCGCCAAAAAGCCGGTCATCTCCCTCATCGCCGTAGAGAGTGTCATCATTGCCTTGTCCTTGTAAAATATCGTTGCCGGTGCCTCCATAGATGGTATCTTTAAGGTTGCTGCCGTAGATCTGATCATTGCCGCCGAGACTATGAATAGTGGCGCTGAAGCTGGATGGGCTGTGGATGGTATCATTGTTTTCTGTTCCTGTAACTCCTGTTGCAATGGCAAGCGTTTCCACCTGGTCACCGGTAAGCGATCCGCCGTCAAAGACAAAGTTCTCCATCTTATAGTCATTACCGGCAAACCAGCCTCTTATACGTAAGGTCTCATTTGTATTCTTGTTTTTTAGGAACAGGCCGTTATCACCGGATATGCCTGATATGGAATATTCCATGTCTGCCTGATTAATACCGGTAAGTCTGACCGTGTCATACCCGTCACTGGTATAATAAGGGATTCCGTTATAATTCACTTCGGATTCTGCTATGATATCGCTGCCTGCACCTGCACCCCATACATAGGTATCGTCTCCTTTGCCCCCATACATGGCATCACTGCCTGCGCCACCGTCTAAGGCATCATTGCCGTCATCACTCTGGAGATTATCGTTGCCTGCCCCGCCGTAGAGGGCATCATTACCCTCCTGACCCAACATAAAGTCATCTCCTTCATCACCATAGAGGGCATCGTTCCCGTACCAGCCCACAATATTATCATTGCCGGTTCCTCCGTGAATGGTATCGTTAAGACTGCCGCCGTATATATAATCATTACCGCCGAGACTATGGATAGTAGCGCCGAAGCTGGAAGGGCCATAGATTACATCCATATAATCTGTTCCTGTAATACCGTTTGCAATTGCTATAGCCTCAACCTGTGCACCGGTAAGAGTCGTTCCGTCACTGAAAGTGAAGTTCTCAATTTTATACTGATCTCCGGTAAACCAGTCTTTAATCTTCAGCGTTTCTCCGGTATCCTTGATACGGATTAGAAGTCCATTGTCGCCATAGCTGGAAGATATGACAAAATCAATATCGTTTTGTGTAAGCTCTTTAAATTGAACCGTATCACTGCCCTGTTCTTCTGTAATTATGTCGTCTTCAAATCCTTTGCTGTATACATATGTATCATCCCCTTGACCGCCCCTTAAAGTGTCGTTGCCTGAACCTCCGATCAGGGTATCGTTCGCGTTCTGACCGTACAGGTTGTCGTTGCCTTTGCCTCCGTTTAAAATATCGTCTTCGCACCCTCCTATCAGCATATCATCCCCTTCATTGCCGTAGAGGACATCGCTGCCGGTATTGCCGTATAGTACATCATTACCCATATCTCCCCGTATAGCGGTATTGACGCCGGGGTCGGCAGAGAGGGTATCGTTTGCTCCTGTTCCTGATAATATTGTCCTACCTGCTGAGTCTATCTGCCAGTTTACATCTTCATTTACCAGTTCAAAGGTGGTTGAAATGGGGATAAGGTTGAACATATCTTCTGAACGAAAACCGTGTATGGTTCTCATAAACTCTGAAGGATCGTTTGCAGCTCCCTGATTTGATGACATATTGCTCTGCAATGCAGCAATTGCAGGATTTAGATCGCCCTTTAATGATTGGGTTGTTTCATCCCATGTATAGGTAATGGCATCATAGACATATTTCAGATGAGTCTGTGCCATGATCTGCGCGTAGTACATCTCGAATAGTCCTTCATACGCCTGGGCAAGGAGAGGAGCTGCAAGGGAATTGGGATTGGGGCCGTTAGCTCCTGCAAAGGCTTGGCCCATAAGCTTTTCTATAACGGCAAGTTTACGGGCGTCAAAATTTGAGCCACGGGAGGCAGGATCAATAGCATCTGAACCGGTCCATTTAAAAAGTATCTGTTCCATAAGACTATCACGGACAGTAGGGTCTTCTGCTGCTATGAACTGATTGATCAGGGATTGGAGAGTACCGGTAGTATCCCTTACCATCGCCTGATGGAGATCATAGGTATTGCCGTAACCTTGAAGGTCGGGTAGTGCGGCTATGTCATCGGGGACATCGAACCATTCTGTGGCTATGGAGTATGTAACATCCCGCTGGAGGTTGAAGCCGCCTATTGAGGCTGTGGAATTGTCTGTTCGGGTGAATGTTCCTACCTGAATTTGAGTATTGCCTTGCGGGTCAAGGGTGTTTGTATCTGTATGAGCAACGTCGATGGACTGGATGCCCATTTCCTGGAGGGTAAAGAGTTCATCGGTCGCTGAATATCCGTCTCCATCAATGTCCTGCCAGATTCTGAGATTGGAAAAGGCTGCGTCGTTGGCATCTATCACACCATCGTTATTGCTATCCAACTCTGCCAATGCTTGAAAACCATCTGTTGCCGTCTGTCCGTTCTGGAGGATGGTTTGGTCGCCAAAGAGTTCTTGACCATTATCTATTGTGCCATTGTTGTTGCGATCTATGACAAGCAGCCCGTCATCCGATGATGCCCAGCCCGTCTGCTCAGCAAATCCATTCCCGTCATGATCGAAGTATGCTCCATCGGCAACGTTAATAGTCTCAAGGCCGTCGTTGTCGAGGTCCAGGATAAGGGGGTCTTTGGGCCAGATGGCTTTGGCAGAGCCAAAAAGATCTGTCCAGGGCGCCATCATATCGGGAAGACTATCCAGATCATTGCAATTAGAGGGTAAAAGACCGTATGGATTTGAAGGGTTATATGGGCCAGGAACATAATTGGGTTCGATGAAGATTTGTATTTCATTTAGTATTCCTTCAGAGTCATTTTTCCATACATCAGTCCTTTCTTTTGTTTGTTCAAGGTCTGTATTATGTCTATAATATATGTAATTATCCATATTGGGTTCTATCCCATTAGTGTTCATATCCTTTAGCCGTTGCTGCACGTCTCTGGAATTTGGATTGTTGTTACGATAGTCTTCATATTTTAGCATGTCAGTAATAAACGCATTGGTTGTATCAACTACGTCATACGGATCACCTTGAAACTTCTTCCATGCCCAGGTTCCATCCCCATACTGAAACACTCCCCTATGAGTTCCACTCGTTGCATTCGGGTTAAAACTCGATTCAAGATAGGCTATTGATGACGCTCTAACCGTCTGCTCCGTGGAAAGACCGCGACTATTACATACATTGATAATAGTATTAAGGACTTGTTGTTGGTTTGTGCTAAGCGGCATGATAACCTCCTTTTTAGATCATATTTATTGTTTTTCATAAACCTTTTGCTGTAGCATGGGATAACCATCTATAATCAGCATTTTTACCAATTCTTTCTTTCGTTGTTTGTCGGGGAATGGAATAGTTTCTAAGTGTTTAAGCGCTTCTTTTATTATCTTTGCGTTCTGTGTGCTTTCAACAGTTGCCAGCCAGTTTAATAGTATAATTTCAATAAACTTGAGTTCATAACGTTTTATGTGATCTGCCCTTGGGTAATCCTCATCAATCTTGTTTTTTCGTCTTATATATTCCGGGTATTCCCTCTCAATTAGTTTTTGTGCATGTTCAATAAAATATTTTTCAAATACCCGTCCCTTAACCCTCTCGAAATGGGGAGTAGGCGAAGAATAATACCGCCCAGACGTTCCCCCACCAGGTACATAACGATAGATGGACCTTACCCCCAACTCTGCGCCTATATCCATATTTTGCCCGGTTCCAGCTACTTTTAGCTCGAGATTGAGCACTTCTAAAAACCCATCTTTGTCAAAATCTCCTACAATATCGTTGAGTTTATATGCATAATCCCCGCCTATGCGTAAAACAGTCTTATTATATGGTTCTTCAATCTCATAAACCTTCAAAAATGTTGGGTTTCTGTCTCTATCGTTCAGAGTTGTATGGATAACCAACAAAGCAGGGCCTTTCTTCTGCATGAAAATTGCCATGGGAGTTTTACCACCCGGCGGAGGATATCCTATTTCGTGGTATAAAAGTGCTGAATTAGGCATGTATTCTATACTAAGACCACATAATCCGGCTTCGCTTGCTGGTTCGTACGAATAGCGCTTTAACGTAATGAGGTAATTTTCATATGTAAGTTTATGAGCTTCTATCACCTTGAAGTGCTCTGTAAAGGTGATGTTTCCCCGTTTCATCTTTGCAGGGCTGCCCTTTTGGTTTTCAGCAGTGGAGCCTGCTATTGCCATAAAAGTGATAATTATAACTAAGAAAACTATCGAAAGGAATGTAGGGACGTTGTTTCTTTCTGTACGTTTATCCTTATCTCGCCTCGCTGATTTACTGAAAGCCCTGAGCATATATGCCTCCGTTTTCATTTTTATATTCTTTATTGCCGCAGGCACAAAAGATTCCCCATAGCAACTATGCAACAATAGTATTGCCTTATTATGAACCGATATTTTATGTTTTTATTGATCTTAATTGCTCCCCCTCAACATAGGAATGCCTTTAAAACCCTTAAAACAAATAATTATGATTTAACTTAAGATGCCCCGTCCTGATGATGCTTTTAACAAAATAACTTGTGTGTTTATTAATAGGTACACTATTGAAAATATTTTTTCAAGAATATTTTTACAAAAAAATGCAAAATATTAACCTTTAGCTTCCGGGATGAATGCGGGTAGAAAAATTGGAAAAACTCCGGTTAGTTATTTGGTTTCCATCCGGAAATTCAGGATGAGAAACTATTGGTTCCCGAGCCGGAAAGGAGTAATTTTTTGTTCCGGCAAGGAAATTAAGAGATTGCGCGGAGTTGTACAGCGCGTATGCGCGCAAGAAAGACCGCGGATTGACACTGCCGGGGCGGAAAAGGGCCCTTTCCGGATGGAAACTATTTAGTTATGGGTGGTTCTTCGGGGTTTCTGACAACCTTATTATCTTTGGTTTATTCATAAATCAATTCAAGACATAAAAAGAAATTTATATTTTCTCTGTGTGCTCCGCGGGCTCTGCGAGAGGTGGAGTCGGGGACTGCCGGGTAACCGTTTACGGGTGTACCGGAAACAGGAAGCCGTATCCCTTAATAATAAAATAGCCGCCAAACAGTATTAGAAAGATGCTGCATACCAGGAGAATTCCTTTGATTACTTTCAGACTGAAAAACTTGCCGCCGAACTGGATGCCGTAAGAGATAAAGCTGTACCAGACAAGATCGGAAAGTATATGGCCGATAAAAAAAGCAAGAACGCCTTTTATGCCTAAACCCTTTGCGAACATGACATAACCCATGCCGATTGTAATCCACCATATGAACCAGTAGGGATTTGAAAGACTTACAACAATACCGGAGATAACAGGGTGCAGCCCTTTTTGTGTTGTTGACGGTGTGGCTGACAGTTGATAATTTTTGAGATCCTTAATGGTGCCATAGCCCATGTATATAAGGATGATGCCCCCGGCAAGAGCTATAATGGAAAAGATAATCTTATTATTGAGAATACTTCCCAGACCGAAGATAATTAAAATAAGCAATAAAAATTCAAGAATGCCATGACCAAGAACAACCATGGGTCCTACTATGCCGCCTCGTTTCGCGGATTCGCCTATGGTTATTGTTAAAAGAGGACCGGGCGCCATTGCTCCTGTCAATCCGAGTATGAATCCGATGGAAAAGAGACTGAATATATTCATGGTCTGTTCACGGTTAAAAGTTCACAGCAAAAACGATTAACCTTTGCCTCCTTTAATTTTAAACTTCAGACTGCTGATCACGCAGAGGAACGCGAGAAACAAAAACGCTATAAGGACAAAATAGTCACCGTGTCTTACATAAAATGTCTGCCCGTTGCGTAAAGAGAATTTTCCTATTATTGCGTCTTCAATGAATATGTCCGTTTTTTGTCTGATGCGCCCTCTCGGGTCTATGATCGCGCTTATTCCCGTGTTGGCAGCTCTCAGAACAAATCTGTCAGTCTCAATTGCCCTGAACACATAAAAAGCAAGATGCTGGTAAGGAGCCGAGGTTTTGCCGAACCATGCATCGTTTGTCATATTTACAAGCACTTGTGCGCCGTTATTAACCGTATCATTTGTTATGTGAGGGAATGTGCCTTCATAGCATATAAGGATACCTATTCTCCCGGTTTTCGTTTCTATCGGTTTGTGGGCTTCGCCGGAACTGAAGTTGCCGCCGGCCGCTGTCAGACTGCTAAGAAATGGGAAATATTGAATCAAGGGGGTAAATTCGCCGAAGGGCACAAGATGAACTTTGTTGTAGTTTCCCGCCAATTCACCCGCTTCATTGTAAATATATGCAGTATTATAGAACCTCCCTTTGTTGTCCTTTGTCACCGTTCCAAACAAAAGATCGGTTTTAAGGATAGAGGCCAGCTCTTTTATGGTTTTGTTAACATATATCTCATCGTTAAAAATAAAAGGCATTGCAGTTTCCGGCCATATAACAAGATTTGCACCTTTCCCGGCTTCAAGTGTTTTCCGGCAATAGGTACTTACAATCCTCATTTTAAAGGCTTCATCCCACTTAAGATCCTGCAATATGTTACCCTGAATAACGGCAGCCTTCAGGTTCCCCTCATCTTTCGTATTCATCCTGCCATAACCGTATACCAGCGATATTGTAAAAAATACTGCCACTACTGCAATATAAATGAAGAAAGAATACCTGACGGGGATTAAACGTCTTATTTTTATCCGCTTATCCTCTGTGTCTTTTATTTCTTCAATTTCTTTGGTTTTTCCCATGATAATTTGATAAAAAATGCAATTTACCGCTACAATCAGAAAAGATATAAAGTACGGACCCGTAACAGAGACAACTTGTATAAGGGGAAGAAATTTATGCTGCGAATAGGCTAATAGCGACCATGAAAATCCGGTAAACGCAATACTTCTCAGATATTCCAGCAGAACCCAGACAAGAGGGGCTGATATAAATATCGGGACAGACAACTTCTTTACAAGATAGGACACAATGAAGGCAAACGCGCCGGTATAAACGGACAGGTAAAGCACAAACAGGAGGAGTATGATGAAACTTGTAAATATATCTATTCCACCGTACATGTTCATTGCAATAACAACCCAATAAATAAGCCCGAGATAGGAGACAATGCCGCAAATAAAGCCTGAAAAAAAGTTCCGGCGCATATCGTCTTTTTTCAATGAGTAGATGAGCGGTATGAGAGAAATATAGGCAATGGATAAAAAGGAGACGGGGGGCTGGCTCAGGATTATGAGTATTCCTGAAACTATGGGTAAGAACCAATCATTCCGGAATATTGAATGCTGAATATTGAATGCTGAATTTATTTTAAATGCCTGCTTTTTATTTTTGGACTTGTTGCTCATAAATCATCGCTCATTATTGGTTTTGTGTAGCAAGTATTTTATATAACTCATGGGAACGAACATAATCGAGCAGCTTCTTTTCTCTGTATCTCATCTTTCGGGCTTCATCCTTTCCGTTTTCATGGTCAAACCCTAAAATATGAAGGAGACCGTGAATTATAAGGGCAAAAATCCTTTCATGCAAGTGCTGATCCGCGGCTTCAGCTTCTTCCTCGGCTCTTTCCAGGGATATGGCAATATCTCCAATAATTTCAGACGAAATGTCGTCCATGTATGAAAATGATATAACATTTGTAGGTTTATCTTTACCAAAGTAATTTTTATTCAGCTTCCTGATCCCGTTATTATTAACAAAAAGAATACTTAAAGATTTATCCTGCAGCTTTAAAGATATCAACAGGTCTTCTATGATCTTTTTTATGCGCCTTTTGTCCGTTTTCAGAGACCTTTGTGAGTCTTTTATGAGCACCGTCATGTTCTGCCCTTTCCGGATATTCGATCCTGTGATGGAATATACCCAATAGTATCGTTATAAAGCTTTTCTGTATGGCATGCAAATCTTTTAAGGTCAATTCGCACTCATCGAGTTGACCGTCAAGAAAGATATTCTCTATCACATCCCGGACATGATTTTCTATTCTTTTTGGTGTAGGCTCATCAAGCATCCGGGAAGACGCTTCCACTGAATCCGCCAGCATTACGATGCCGGCTTCTTTTGTCTGCGGTTTCGGGCCGGTATATCTGAAATCCTGCTTGTCGATTACATGCAGTTCCGGATCCTCCATCTCTTTTGCTCTGTTATAAAAATAGCTTACAAGACTTGTCCCGTGATGCTCCTTGATAATATCCTTTATTTTTTTTCCAAGCCTGTATTTTTCGGCAAGTTCCACCCCTTCTTTTACATGAGAAAGTATGATAAGAGCGCTCATATTCGGGGATAGCGTTTTATGGACATCATCGAAGTCTTTCTGATTTTCAATAAAATAGTGGGGCATTTTCAACTTCCCTATATCATGGTAATAGGAGGAAACCCTTGTCAACAAAGGATGGGCCTCAATATTTTCCGCTGCCGCCTTTGATAGATTGCCTACAATTATACTGTGATGATATGTGCCGGGAGCATTGACCATCATGTCTTCAAGCAGGGGGTGTTCGAGGTTCGCGAGCTCCAGCAGCTTTACATCAGTAGTATAATCGAATACATGTTCTATCACGGGAAGGAGACCCAGGGCGATGAAGCTGCTGCCGATGCCGCTAAGGATTATAAAGGCAAATCTCGCAGGGAGATTGGACAGGTCATGGCCGGTAAAGAGGTTAAAAAGGAGCATGATAAAGCTCATGATAAAGGCAGTATAAAGACCTGCCTTAAGTATTGTGTTTCTGTTCTCGCATTTTCCTGAAAAATATGACGCAAGGACGTTCCCGATTAATGTGTAGAGAAAAATAGGCATACTGTTTTCAAAGGTAAAGCCCATAATAATCGCAAAGAAAATGGAAAATACAATGGCTGCCTCTGAAAAAAGGGCGACGCGCATTATTATTCCGAAGAGGAATATGGGCACAATATAAAAAATATCAGGCGCGTATTTCTGGGTAAAATGCTCAAAAACAAAAAAAGGTAATTTTACCATTGCTGTTGTAAAAATCAGCATAACTGAACCGAAAATAAGGTCCTTCTCCGTCAGGGAGAATTTTTTGATATTCCTGTCCGCGTATTCGAATATGATTACCATAAAGAGAAAAAGCAAAAAAGACAGATAGCAATATTTCAGGAAATTGGGAGATTTTTCTTTTTCAAGGTTTTTTAAAGCATAGAGCCTGTCAAGATGACCTTCCCCGACCTTTTCTCCTTCTCTTATAATTATTTCCCCCTTTTTAACGGTAATATCCATTTTAGGCATATACGTATCAACCGGGGATTTTATGTTTTCTTTTGCAATATCGCCGAGATGATATTCGGTTATGCCATATTGATTCTTTATACTGATAATCAGCGATAGAAGAACGGAAAGGACAAGAAATATAACGAACTTACCGTATTTTAAAAAAGGAGAAAGTTTATCCTTTCCGTTCTGCATTGTTTGCATCCTCTTTTAATATCTTCTTTTTTTCGTAAGCTCTTATAATCTTCTGTACAAGGGGGTGTCTTACCACATCTTTTTCCGTGAAATATACAAATTGTATTCCTTTAATACCTTTGAGAATACCTTGAATTTCCACGAGGCCGCTTGTTTTTTTATCAGGCAGGTCAATCTGGGTAATATCGCCGGTGATGACTGTTCTGGAAGAAAAACCCAGTCTGGTGAGAAACATTTTCATTTGCTCTGATCCGGTGTTCTGCGCTTCGTCAAGGATTACAAAAGCATCGTTCAATGTCCTCCCGCGCATAAAGGCAAGGGGGGCTATTTCTATAACACCCTTTTCTACAAGTCTCGTTGCTCTTTCCATATCAACCATGTCATAGAGGGCATCATAAAGAGGCCTCAGGTAGGGGTTGACTTTTTCATACATGGTTCCGGGAAGATAACCAAGTTTTTCTCCTGCTTCAATGGCGGGCCTGGTGAGGATTATCCTCGACACCTCTTTTTTGTAAAAAGACGAGAGGGCCATTGCCATGGCAAGATATGTTTTCCCGGTACCGGCAGGGCCTATGCCTATTACCATGTCATGTTTTCTTATGGCATCAACATATTTCTTCTGGTTATTTGTCTTCGGGGTAATGTTCTTTCTGGAAGGGAATATATAAATCTGGTCTTTGTGCGACTCATCAATTCCGCTTTGACTATGGGCAATATATCTGGCTGCCTGGTCTATATCCGAGGGTTTTACGGCAAGACCTTTCTTTGCCATGCCATGGAGTTCTGTTATAACGTTATTCGCATTTTCGAGGTCGCTTTTATTCCCTATAATAGTTAGATAGGTGCCTCTAATACTGGCTCTAATGTTAAAACACTTTTTCAGGTGCTTTATATTCTCGTCTCTCGGGCCAAAGAGATTACGGGCTATATTTATGTCTTCAAAGGACAGCCTTAAATACTCTTCTTCAGTTTTTTCATCCAAAAAAGTCTTGCTTACCTCCTCATATGGGAATCATAAACATCAAGTATAACATATATATATTTTTTTCAATATATGCAACTTTATAGAAGTGTTAACCATTATTCAGCTTTGCCTTCATTGAAAAACGCATCCAGCGCCCGATAGTAATAACCCCCGTGAACGCCCATGGGCTGCGCAACTAAGGAAAAACATTTCAGGGCCATTTCCGCATGGTTAAGATATTCCCCGTTTCCCGATATACGGGACAGTTTGATGAGGTTTATAATATTCACAGAATTAGCTGAAGGGTGCGGGACATCTCCTGCTTCTTTAAGTCTTGTACCGATGACATCTTCATCAGTATCAAAAAAACCTCCGCCTTCTTTATCCCGGAATTTACTGATGCATATTTTCATAAACTCATCTGCACGATTGAGATATATAACATCTCCTGTGGTTTCATAGGCCCCGATAAAGGCGGCGATAAGGTTGACATAATCGTCAAGGAGAGCATACACGCCCTCAGTATGGAGAAGCCGCTCATTGATGAAATTTACTTCCAGAACCTTTTCAAGACTTTTCAGCGCGAATTCCTTGATGTCCTCATCTTTAAGCGCCTTGTATGCTTCAAAAAAAGCTGAAATAAGCATTCCGTTGATGGAAGTATATAAAACTGTGTCCACAAAAGGCCTCTCTCTCTTTGTCCTCTCCATAAGCAGCTTTGTTTTCCCTGTATCAATTATTTTGCTCGCCCTTTCAATATCCATACCGGCCTTTTGCGCAACCTCTTCCATACCATCCGTAATATAAAGCACTTTTTTTGAAGGATCGTGGCGCATGGCGGCTTTTTCGTGGAACAGGTACGGGCAGAGAACCCTATATTCATCGTCATTGAGAATTTTCCTGAAATCGTCATCTTTCCATATAAAATATCCGCCTTCATCATCAGGTGTAACATCCGCGTCCTGACTTGAATAAAATCCTCCATCCGGATTTGAAAGCTCATTTAATAAAAAATCAATAATGCCTTCCGATGTCTCCTTAAAGAATTCATCCCCAAAAACCCTGTATGCCTGAACATAATTCCGTAAAAGCCAGGCGTTATCATCAGCCATTTTCTCGAAATGCGGGATAATCCATGCCTCATCAGTTGAATATCTGTGAAATCCGCCTCCAAGCTGGTCATAAATACCGCCTCTTGCCATAGATACGAGGGTTTTTCTAATGGTATTTTCAAGAGCGCTGTCTTTATTAATGGAATATCTCCCGATGAGAAACTCCATTGCTCCGGGCATGGAAAACTTGGGCGCTCCTCCGAATCCTCCATGAACTGAATCAAAATCCGAAAGAATGTTTTTTATCGCCTTATCGATCATGGACACGTCCAGGTTCCCCGGCACAAGGTTCTCCTGCTTCATATGACGGAGAATTTCCTGGCTGTTCTCATTCACTGATTCTTTCTTCTCCTGATACATTGTGCCGATTGCCTTGAGGAGGGATTTAAAACCCGGCCTTCCGAAAGCCTCGTCAGGCGGAAAATATGTGCCGCCGAAAAAAGGTTTTTTGTCGAATGTGAGAAAAATACTGAGCGGCCACCCTCCGCTGACACCCATTACGGAAAGAGCTCTCTGATACCTCCTGTCAATGTCCGGCCTTTCATCACGGTCAATCTTGACGGCAATGAAATACTCGTTCAGCAGACCTGCCGTCTCTTCGTCTTCAAAACTCTCCCTTGCCATAACATGACACCAATGACACCAGATAGCCCCGGAACTCAGGAATACAGGCTTGTCTTCTTTTTTTGCTCTTTCAAACGCCTCTTCAGACCAGGGATGCCAATCTATTTTCTGTCGCGCCGCATGCTGCAGGTAAGCTGATTTTTCCTTTGCCAGTCTGTTCATATTTTCCTCTCTTTTTGTTAAGCTTTACCGACAAACTCAATATAATCATATATACTTAATATGTCCAAATTAAAAAGTCTCTTCCTGCTCTCGCTTGACGGAGGATTCACAAGTTCTCTTAGCTACAGTTAATAGTGAGTAGGGTCTCCAAGGTTGTATGGGTCACCGGTGTTTTTATAATGTCGGTAACTACTTGCATGAGATCGGGACAATCAAGGTTAGAGGCGAAGAGTTACCTCTGGGAAAGAGGGAGATTTCCTATTGAAATTGCTGCCTGAATTTCAGGAGAAAGTTTTAAAAGTTAACCCGCTTGGCCAGTTGCTCTGCGGACAAGATTGTGCGGAACAAGGTAGGATAAGACTTTGCAGAGATTTCAGAAGTTTCTTTCAACGTGAAAGAAACTTTGTCATTAACGTGGCAACAGGTGAACATTTTTGACAAAAAGATTCCCTTGATGCTGGAACAACGAAAAATGATGAAGCGAGAGTCTTGCTGTATTGTATGAAGATAATACAAACATGCACTCACAGTCACAAAAAAGGAGCAACCTGAGATTTTTGAATGATTCAAAGAATAAGGGGTAATAGATTATGTTGCGTAAGTCTATAATATTAAAAATGCCCGGGACGAGAATCGAACTCGTACAGCCGCGAGGACCGAGGGATTTTAAGTCCCTTGCGTCTACCTATTCCGCCACCCAGGCATCCTACTTTTTATAATAGGAAATTCTTTTGTTGTCAACAATAATAGTACCAGGAGTTTCCTGACTTTATGTTGAAATAGCTCTCCTTACACATTTATAAGCCAGAGCGCTTCCTAAGTATTTGAAATAGTTAGAGCACAATTTATGGGAGCAGAAGAGCATGGTTCGAGATGATATTCTACTAAATGTATTGATATTGTTGCATTAATTATATTTTTTGAATAAAAACTCAGGAAACTCCAGTAATAATACCACTGGAATTTAATGCTCTCTTCAATCTTCTTTATCTCGTTTCCGATCTCGTCCATTAGTGTCCTCCTCTCACATCTTTGTACCGTTTCGCCTTGAGGTCATAGCGCGGCAAGGCGCCGGGAGGCTCAACTTTTACCTTGCACGATAGATTTGCTTTAATGTCTTCGACTTCTATTCTTTTTACTTTTTCTTTGCAGAGGTTGGATTTTGAAACCCCTTGCCTTCAGACGATCTTCTATTATCAATATGGTTTTATTCAAAAAAATAATATTTTTTGAATATTGCCTGATTTTTTGTTAAACAGAGCGCCGCAGTTCATTGATAACGGGCTGTAATTTAAATTGAATTGCTTATATTTTCACAATCTGTTATAAATTAAACCGTATTTTCTGATGAGGATTATGGATTCCGGATTATTTGATTATATATTACCAAAAGAAATGATTGCCCAAGACCCTGTAGGGGAAAGGACTTCCTCTAATCTTCTCGTCTTTAACAGGAACGGGGGAGCAATAGAGCATCGTTCATTCCATGATATTGCCGGATATCTCCGTAAAGGGGATGTTCTTATATTAAACGACAGCAAGGTATTCCCGGCAAGGCTTAAGGCAATAAAAGACAGCGGCGGTATTATAGATATCCTCCTTGTAGAAAAATTAGAGGGGAAAAAATGGCATTGTCTTGCCAATAATATGAAAAAGGGAGCATCTGAATTAATCGTTTCTATCGGCAATATTAAAGCAAAACTGACACAGCATCCTGATTTCTGGATTATTGAATTTTTATGTGAAGGCAATGACTATGATGTAATACAACAGTATGGACAGATGCCCCTCCCGCCGTACATAAAGAGAAAAGAGATAAACAGTATTGACTTTGAGAGGTATCAAACGGTTTATGCTGAGGCGGAAGGTTCAATCGCAGCTCCCACTGCAGGCTTTCACTTCACAAAGGAGTTACTCGAAAAAATTGAAAATATTGGTGTAAATGTAGTAAAAATTACCCTTCATATCGGTATCGGAACATTTTTTCTGATAAAAAACCGATTTATAGAAGAACACAAAATGCACAGGGAATATTATCAGATTGACAAGAGTGTTAAGGAATACATTCAGAGCGCAAAAGAAGAAGGGCGAAGGGTTATAGCTTGCGGGACAAGCGTAGTAAGGACGCTGGAGACAGCATACGCATCAAATGGAAGCACTCCGCTGAATGCTTATACGGAACTTTTTATATATCCGGGATACAAGTTTAAAATGGTAGATGCACTGATTACAAATTTCCACCTGCCAAAATCGACTCCACTCCTGCTTGCTTCCGCTTTTGCCGGAAGAGATAGCCTTTTGAAATGCTATTCGGAGGCAATAGAGCGCGGCTACAGATTTTACAGTTATGGAGATTCGATGTTTATTATATGAAAACTATGGAGCTTTTGAAAGAAAACAACCATGCAAGGCTTGGTTTTATCAGGACACTTCATGGGGACATAGAAACACCGGTATTTATGCCGGTAGGAACCCAGGGGACAGTTAAAGCTATTACCAACAAGGAACTGCAGGAAGCAGGAGTAAAGATGATACTGGCGAATGCGTATCATCTATATTTAAGACCCGGCGATGCTTTAATAAAAGAGATGGGCGGCATTCAGAAATTTGCCGGCTGGGACGGACCGGTTCTCACGGACAGCGGTGGATATCAGATATTCAGTCTGGGTGTATTGCGTGAGATAAAGGAAGATGGCGTTTTATTCCAGTCCCATATTGACGGATCAAAGCATTTTCTTTCGCCGGAGAAGGTTGTGGGTATCCAGGAAAATATCGGCGCAGATGTGTGTATGTGTCTTGATGAGTGTGTCCCCTATCCTTCATCGCATGAATATACAAGCGCTTCTGTCGGGTTAACCTCCCGATGGGCAAAAAGATGCATAGATGCAAAAAAAGATGATGGACTTTTGCTGTTTGGAATAGTTCAGGGCGGTTTTTATAAGGATTTGAGATTGCAGTCAGCCCGTGAACTTGTTGATATGGATTTTGACGGTTATGCCTTGGGTGGCATGAGTGTCGGGGAGCCAAAAAACATTATGTGGGATATGGTAGATTCGGTTATCGATATACTGCCGCGCGATAAACCGAGATATCTTATGGGCCTTGGTTTTCCTGAAGATATTATAGAAGGAGTGAAAAAAGGTATAGATATGTTTGACTGCGTTATCCCAACGAGACTTGCAAGAAATGGTAACCTCTTTACATGGAATGGGAGGATAAATATCAAAAATGCAAAATATACGAGGGACGAAACCCCTGTCGATGAGGAATGCACCTGTTATACATGCAGGACATATTCCAAGGCATATCTGAGGCATCTTCTCGTTTCTCATGAACTGACAAGTTTCTACCTGAATACGCTTCATAATATCCATTTTTATTCAATGTTTTTAAGAAAGATCCGGGAGGCTATCAGCGAAGGCACATTTGACAGCTTCTATGAACAATTTAAAGCGAGATGGAAGGGAGGTGAATTAAAAGATGAATATAGCGCATGCATTGGGTAACCAGGCAGGGGCCGGACAGGGAGGCGCATCGCAGTGGATGGGTTTGCTTCCTCTTGTTCTTTTGTTTGTTGTTTTTTATTTTTTATTGATCAGACCGCAACAGAAACGTGCAAAGGAACAAAAAACATTTATTGAAAATCTGAAAAAAGGCGACAAAGTTGTAACTTCAGGCGGTCTATATGGTACAATAACAGGTATTACGGATGACACAGTTACATTAGAAATTGCCGACAAGATCAGGGTAAAAGTATTAAAAGGCGCAATCGCAAATACAGCGAAAGGAGAATAAAGTGGGAAGGTATGAAAATATTATTGTGATAAGCCCGGATTGCTCAAAAGAAGAGGAAGAGGAATTACTCAAAAGGATACGGGCTAATCTGGAAAAATTCGGCAGCACGATACTAAGGATGGATGACTGGGCTGTAAGAAAACTCGCCTATCCTATCAAAAAGAAGGAAAAAGGCCATTATTTCTTCTTGCTTCTTGAAGCGGATGAAGCAAATATGGCAAATATCAACAAGTTTTACAAGACACTGGATATGGTTTTGAGACATATGCTGGTGCGGGTTGACGACAAACAGAATGGTTTGGAAAAGCCGCCTGATCATGTTGTTTTTGATGAATTAGAAGGCGAATTTTCCAATTAGCAAAGCATCCTTAAAATTACAACTTGTTTCAAGGTAAAAGAAAATCAAATAATATGCATGGAGGATATAGATGCCAAGACCAACAAGACCTGCAAGAGGACAGGACGGGAAAAAAAGGGTTTACATGCGGAAGAGAGTTTGCAAATTCTGCCAGGACCCAAATTTACCTATAGATTACAAGAATCCGAAGCTCTTGAAATATTTTATTTCTGAACGCGGAAAGGTGATGCCGAGAAGGATGACGGGAACCTGCGCCAACCATCAGAGGAAGCTTAAAGAGGCAATAAATATGGCAAGACATATTGCCTTCCTCCCTTTTACAACACTTACAAAGTGACGGGGGTATTGAATGAAGGTAATTCTTACGGAAGATTTACGAGGAACAGGCAAAAAAGGTGAAACTGTAGACGTTAAGGAAGGATATGGAAGAAATTATTTAATTCCGGAAGGCCTTGCGCTACCCGCGACTGCAAGTAATCAGAAGAGATTTGAGAACATTATAAAAAATCTTCAGGATAAAAAAGGCAGAGTTCTGAAAGCTGCTGGAGATATTAAAGAAAAATTGGAAGAGATTTCTCTGGTTATAAAGAAAAAAGCCGGTGCGGACGGAAAACTTTTCGGCTCTGTAACGCATAAAGATGTGGCTGATGCAGTAAAAGAGGCTGTCGGTATTGAGATAAATAAAAAGGGTGTAAGGATAGATGAACCCATCAAATCAACAGGTTCACATACCCTGGAAATCCATTTAGAACAAAATGTCACTGCTGTTGTGAAGGTTGAAGTGGAAAAAAAGGATTAAATGGCAAGAGCTCTGCAGAATTTTCCAGAGAAGAAAAAAAATCCGGTAAGTCGCATTCCGCCTCAGAATCTTGAGGCCGAGGAATCGCTTCTCGGCGGTATCCTAATAGATCCTGACGCTATAAACAAAGTAATAGACATGGTAAGTTCTGAGGATTTTTATAAAGATATCCATGCAAAAATATATGATATCATGGTAGGGCTGTACGAAAAAAATGAGCCGATAGACATTGTAACAGTCGGCAGCGCTGCCAGGGATAAAAGAGCTATAGATAAAATAGGGGGCGTTACATACCTTAATACTCTTGTGGATCACATGCCCAGTGCGGCAAATATTGTGCAATACGCAAAAATGGTCAGAGAAAAAGGTCTTTTAAGAAACCTCATGAATGCTGCAACGGAGATTATCGAAAACGGGTACGATTCTGATGCAGTAGAAGACTATATAGATAATGCGGAAAGAATGATTTTCCAGGTTTCCGAAAAGAAATTCAGGCCTTCTTTCTTCCCTGTTAAAGATATTGTCATGGACAGTGTAAAGACCATTGAGAAACTGTATGAGAAAAAGCAGTCGATTACAGGTGTACCTACAGGTTTTTCCGAACTTGACAGGCTTACAAGCGGCCTGCAACCTTCTGACCTGATTGTTGTTGCAGGCAGACCAAGTATGGGAAAGACAGCTTTTGCTTTAAATATTGCCCAGCATGTTGCCATGTTAAAGGAATCGGTTATACCTGTCGGTATTTTTTCAATGGAAATGTCAAAAGAACAGCTCGTTACAAGGCTTCTCAGCTCAGAATCGGAGGTGGAACATTCCAAGCTGAGAACAGGCACATTGTCGAGCGCAGAATGGCCTAAGCTTGCCTATGCTGCCGGAAAGCTATCTGAAGCATTTTTCTTTATTGATGACTCTCCTGCAATGAGCGTTCTTGAACTCCGGGCTCGGGCCAGAAGATTAAAAAAAGAGCATGGACTCGGATTGCTTGTAATCGATTATTTACAGTTGATGAGGGGCGGACGATCTGCCGTTGAGCGGAGAGAACAGGAAATATCTGAAATATCAAGGTTTTTGAAATCACTTGCAAAAGAATTATACATACCTGTAATTGCCATATCACAGTTGAACAGGATGGTTGAACAAAGAGAAGATAAAAGGCCCAGGCTTTCCGATCTCAGGGAGTCAGGAGCTATAGAACAGGATGCAGATGTAATTATGTTTATATACAGAGATGAAGTTTATAATAAAGACAAGGAGAATAATAAAGGTATTGCAGAAATAATCATTGGAAAACAGAGAAACGGCCCGACAGGCATTGTTGAACTTGCTTTTCAGGACACATTTGCAACCTTTAAAAATCTTTACAGAGAATGAATCTACCTAACCTGCTATCAATATTTCGCCTTTTTTTAACAATATTTTTCATCACAGCAATAATTTATGGCAGGCATGACATAGCGCTTTTACTGTTTATTGTCCAGGCAATAAGCGACGTGCTTGACGGATTTCTTGCACGGATCATGAAGGCAAAAACCAATCTTGGCGCCTTTCTCGATCCGTTGGCCGATAAGGTAATGCTTGTATCCTCCTATATTGTGCTTTCAATCTACAGCATTATACCTTTTTGGGTGACATCCATTGTCATTATCAGGGATATAATCATTTCTACAGGTTTTTTTATTCTCTATAAACTTTCATACAAGGGGCAGCCCACACCTATTATTCTAAGCAAGATTACAACCTTGTCTCAAATGTGCACTGTTGTTTATGTTTTATGGCCGTGCGACAGAATCTATTCAAAACAGTTTTTTTATGCCACAGCAGTTCTCTCTGTGCTTTCCGGTTTTCAATATGTTGTCGATGGAATGCGAATCTACCTCAAGCATGAGCGCTAAGCTATAATTAGAATTCTTGCTTCTGTTTACAAATTAAACAACGAGGTTTATTACTAAAATTTTAAACTCAATGGCTGTTGTTATCTCATTGATATACTAAATACAGCCAATCTATAATTTTAATTCTAAATCAAGGCGCTATAATCGTTGGCTTCGTCATCAGTTCCTCCGACGTACTATTGTCGTACGCCTACGTCTGCCCTCGCTTGACGGGGGTCGCCTCTTCCTCACCGCCTTGATTGCCCCGCAAGCTGCAGCGGGGTAGAATCATTGCATCCTTGATTTAGAATTGGAATAACCACTCTAAACAGAACAATATTGTCGATTTACAAATGCTTACTTTGCGTACTTATTCGTGGAAGTGGTATTAGCCAAAAAAAGTGGCCATCAAAAAGATGGCCTGATTATTTGAAATATATGGTGGAGCTGAAGGGGATTGAACCCTCG
>Ga0351906_1133_pt1 | contig 19915 bp, 15 predicted proteins | sample BONcelHT113001E5_FD_206866 | JGI IMG/M metagenome (GOLD analysis project Ga0351906, IMG submission 206866) | Enriched cells from coal bed in the Powder River Basin, Montana, United States - BONCAT cells T11 rep1 HSBNCT.T11.300.1.E5 ... | reverse complement strand
AGTCACCCCCTTAAGTGTTTGTGAGTCAATCATACCATGAATTATGAACAAGGTTAATATGTGAAATATACTGAGACATTACAAAATTCCCGACAAACATGACCCGGGATTGCTTGAAAATCCGTTGATTACATTTCCCTTGTATGTTACAAATAAATAAAAGGTTTTTTAATTTATGAACACTCTTTTACGAAACATACCTAAAGTTGACGAAATTCTGAAGCATGATTCATGGAAAAAACTTGTAAATATATATCCGGAAAGTGTTGCAAAAGATGCTTTGCGTTCCTGCCTTGATGATCTGAGGGTTTCAATAAAAGAAGGAAAAATTAATGAAATCCCCTCGACGGATAAAATATTAGAGGTTGTAGAGAAACAGGTAAAATTGTCAATAAGCCCGAGGCTGAAGAGAGTTGTAAACGGCACAGGCGTTGTCATTCATACCAATCTCGGCAGGTCTTTACTTCCTAAATCAGCAATAGAAGCAGTCGTAAACGCGGCGTCCTCCTTTACCAACCTTGAATATGATCTCCAAACCGGTTCGCGGGGAGACCGATATGAACATTGCACGTTTATTCTGCAAAAACTGACAGGAGCTGAAAGCGCCCTTGTTGTCAATAATAATGCCGGCGCGGTTTTTCTTGTCCTTAATACGTTTGCGGAAGGAAAGGATGTTCTTATCTCCAGAGGGGAACTTATTGAGATCGGCGGTTCATTCAGGATACCTGATGTTATGAAGAAAAGCGGAGCCCTGTTAAAGGAAGTAGGCACAACAAACAGAACATTCATTGAAGATTATGAATTTGCGATAAGCGAATCAACGGGGCTCCTCATGAAAGCCCATACAAGCAATTACAGGATCAGAGGTTTTGCCCATGAAGCGACAGGAGAGGAAATTCTTTCGTTGAGTAAAAAATATAATCTGCCCGCGTATTACGACGCAGGGAGCGGTTTGCTGTTTCCAATAAAAAAGCTGGGAACACATGATGAACCTTGCATTATGGATGAGTTAAAAAAAGGCTGGGATATAATTTCCTTCAGCGGGGATAAGCTCCTTGGTGCGCCACAGGCCGGAATCATACTGGGGGAGAAGTCGTACATAAAGGCCCTGAAAAAAAACCCGGTAACAAGAATGCTTCGGCCTGATAAATTGACCCTTGCTGCCCTTGAAAGCACACTCCTGCTTTATCTTGATGATAATATGGCTCAAAATGAAATACCGACGCTGAGAATGTTAAATGAAGAAAAGGATGTATTAAAAACAAGAGCCCAGAAGCTTGCAAAAAAGATAAGAAAGCTGTCTGACAAGCTTACTGTCAATGCAATGGAAATGTCCTCTGAGGTTGGCGGCGGAAGCTTTCCTGACGTGTTTATTCCATCTTTCGGTGTATCAGTAAAACCGTTTGATGTCAGTGTTGCGGAATTCGAAGAAAGACTCAGAAATCTTGACGTTCCTATTATCGGCAGAATTGAGAAAGATATGCTGCTTTTCGATTTAAGAACCATACTGAAAGAAGATGAATTCTTTATTGTTAAAGGCATTGATAGTGCCCTGCAAAATTGAACCTCGATTTTTATTTCAGAGCTCATAAGTGAGGGAAAACCGGTTCCATTTAGTTTGCAGTGAAGAAGGCAAAAGGATTGATGTTTTTCTCTCTGAGAATCTCAAGATAACAAGAACGAAAGTGAAAGACATGATAGACGGCGGATACGTTCGTGTTGCCGGAAAAGTACCAAAGCCGTCAATGAAGATCAGAAATTGTATGGAAATTGACGGTGAAATTCCAGAGGAAGAACCTTTATCGCTGACGCCGCAGGAAATCCCCCTTGATATTTTATATGAAGATGAATACTTTCTCGCTGTAAACAAGCCGAAGGATATGGTTGTTCATCCTTCCTTCGGGCACAGAGAAGGTACCTTAGTCAACGCGGTACTGGCATACCTTGGACACGGAGAGGGCAGGGGGAAGGCAAATGTCGAATGTCGAATGTCGAATTTCGAATTTGATGATCAACAAAACCTTAATCAAAGAGTCCTGAACTCCGGATTTCACAATCACCAACAGGCTATTCTCCGTCCCGGCATTGTCCACAGATTAGATAAAGGAACGACTGGTGTAATAATTGTTGCAAAAGATTCCAAAACTCAGGAGATGCTTTCCGCGCTTTTCAAAAAAAGAGATATACAGAAAACATACAGGGCAATTGTGGAAGGTGTATTGAATAAAAAAACCGGCATAATTGAGGGAAATATCGGCAGGCATCCTGTTGACAGAAAGAAGATGGCAGTTTTAAATGATGGGGGGAGGGAAGCTTCAACTTCATTTAAAGTGATAGAGCAGCTCAAAGATTTCAGCTACATAGAAGCATATCCCAAAACCGGCAGAACTCATCAGATAAGGGTACACCTCTCTCACATCGGTCATCCTGTTGCCGGGGATGACATGTATGGAAAGAAGGCAAAGAATATAACGGACAGACCGCTCCTCCATGCATACAGGATCAGGTTCGCGCATCCCATTAAAGGTACACCGATTATTATTGAAGCGCCGATACCGGATGATATGATTGATTTTATAGATAAACATAATTTGTAGCTGTATTCATCTCAATGAATATTTTCATGTCTATTATTGTTATTTGTTTACTGGTTTTGTCAAAAGTTTTCATAAAGTTGTTTTGGTTCTTGAGCATCTTTTTGCTCTTTTCTCTTGGTCGGTTAACGGCATCTTCGGTATTGTCCATCTTTGGCGGTCTGCTGCGTCTTACGATCCTCCATCGTACATTCAGTACGATTACGGCCTGTAAGACTAACAGCCCATCCAAACTTGAACAATCCCGATATGCCGTTAACCACTCAAGCCGGATTCACATAAGCGTTTATATGAATCCGGCGGAAATGAAGAATGCCTTCTTCATTTCCCATACTTCCTTCTTCCTTCCCGCTATTTTACTTTGCAGAGGCTTGTCCATACTAAATCTTCATGCTAATTTTTCATGCAACTTTTGACAATACCTGTTTACTTTTATGAAAGTTAATATAAATATACCTTTTTTTCTTCATAATTATGTTTTGAATGATATAATGTGTTGAATGAAACAAATATCAGGAAATACACAGAAGCCGGGGTATTTCATGAAACAGATAAAGATTGTTTTTCTCGTGTCTGTTTTTATTATTCTAATTGCTTTTACTGCCTACGCGAAAGAATCCGGTTGTGTAAAGTGTCATACGGATGAAAAGATGCTGAAATCGCTTGTAGTTGTGCCCAAGATAAGCGAGGAAGCAGGAGGGGGGTGAGCGGGCGCTCCTCCGCCAGTTAGGCCGGAGACCTATTTTAAACGATATCTCGTAGATAAAGCGCTCCTGGACGAGGACCCTCATTTTAGCGACGGCTGCAAACCCTGTCATTCGGGCAATGAAAAAGAGCATGAAAAGGAATCCGCGCATAAGAATATAAATAAAAGACCATCTGATGACTTGAAAGTGTGCGGTAAATGCCATGCTGATATTGCCGGTAAATACTCAAAGTCATTGCATTATACAGTGCAGGGATTTCAACAAAGTATTTCCAGAAGATTCTCGAAAAACGAGGATATGATATTTAAAAAGAATATTTTTGGCTCATCGTGCAAGAGCTGTCACGCCTCATGCGGTGATTGCCATGTTCGTTCACCATCTGTGGAAGGTATAAGCGCCGGTCTTATAGAAGGGCACAAGTTTGTGAAAAAGGACGAAGGAAAGACCTGTGCTTTTTGTCATGGCGGAAGGGTTTACCCTGAATTTACCGGTGAATACGGCGCAGGTGTTGATGTTCACTATCAGAAGGGCATGACATGCATGGATTGCCACAAGAAAGCAGGGATGCACGGCGACGGGAATATGTACCTGTCGAAAAATGAGACAAAGGCAAGGCCGAAGTGTAAAGATTGTCACAAGACAGGAGGTGAGACGAAAGCAACAGTAAAACTGGCGCATTCGAAGCATGATGGAAAAGTGAGCTGTTACGGTTGTCATTCTCAGGGAGAATACAGAAACTGCAATGATTGCCATATTGGAAAAGGTTCAACTTCTAAACCGGGTTTTATACTGGGAAAGAATCCTAAAGACGAGAAAACCCTTACAACATTAAGAATAATACCCATAGTAAGAGATACTTTTTCGAAAGCAGGTATAAAGATGGAACTCTTTGATGCTGTTACTGATTATAAAGCAACGGCTGTCCATAATATCAAGAAAAGGACAGACAGAACACGTTCCTGTGATGTGTGCCATGTGGAAAAAAAGAATTTTCTTACCAAAGAACTGCTTATAAAGAACGGCTCAAAGGCAAATGAAAATTTGATATTTGATATGAAACCCTTAAAAATTAAATAGATATGTTAAAAGTTACATGAAAAAATGGTACATAGAATGATTATGGATAAACTTTTACAAAGAGAAAACAGGGGAGATAAAGCGAAGTATGGGAAATGAAGAAAATTCTTCATTTCCGCCGGATTTACATAAACGTTATGTGAATCCGGCTTGGAGTGGTTAACGGCATATCGGGATTGTTCAGGTTTGGATGGGCTGCAAGTCTTACAGGCCGTAATCGTACTGAATGTACGATGGAGGATCGTAAGACGCAGCAGACCGCCAAAGATGGGAAATCCCGAATAAGCCGTTAACCGACCAAGAGAAAAGGGCTAAAAGATGCTCAAGAAACAAAATTTTGACAAAACCATCAAATAATGGAGGAGGCACAAATGAAGAATGCGGTAAAGAGGTATTTCATACTTGTTGTCATGTTGCTTTTTGCTCCTGCAATGGTTTACGCGGGAAATGTGGAGCCTGTTGTATCTGCTGACTGGCTTGCTAAGAACGTTGCAAATCCCAAGGCGGTGATTATCGACATCAGGAAAGCTGAAAGCTATAAGGAAAATCATATACAGAATTCAATAAACATGGTTGCCAAATCATGGATTACAAAGAAAAAGGACATTCTTAATGAGGTGATATCTGATGATGATCTGAAGGACCTTATAGGAGATGCCGGAATAAAGCTGGATTCGATTGCAGTAATAGTAGGAACCGTTGGGGCGCCAATTGATGTAGTGAGTATTGCAAGAGTTGCCTGGACGCTTATTTATGCCGGGGTCAAAGATGTGGCAATACTGAATGGAGGATTTGAGAAATGGGAAAAGGAGGGCAAATCGCTTACAAAAGATATTGTAAAGCCCAAGGCAAAACCATTTACTCCAAAATTCGATAAAAGTATTCTTGTAAGCAAAGATTATGTCCTGAAAAACATTGACAAAGCTGTTATCGTAGACGTCCGTACTCCGGAATTTTTTAACGGCGAGAAAAAACAGACCTTTGTTGAAAGAGCAGGGCATGTAAAAAACGCGAAGAACCTTCCCTGGTTAGCTTTAATGAATGAAGACAAGACTTACAAAAGCAAAGATGAAATTGAAAAAATCATGGCACCGATAATCGGAATTGACAAAACAAAGACAATAATTTTTTATTGTGACACAGGCATGTTCGCCACGCCTGCCTGGTTAATGGCGTACAATCTTCTCGGATACACAAACGCAAAGGTGTATGACGGCTCAGCCCAGGAATGGGCGGCAGATCCGAATGCTCCTATGGAAAAATAACGCTTTTAACGCACCCCTTCTAAAAAGGGGTGCGTTTTTTTAAATAATAAGGTTAATTATGTTCTTCAAGCATTCCAAATTTTGCATTACAAGTATTCTATTGTTATTTTCGCTTATTGTCCTGCCTGCGAAAGCAGACACCCCAAGATATATCAATGCCGGAGAAACACTGACTCTGATTAAAAAAAACAAAGCCCTCACTGTTGACACGATGAGCTACATTGAGTGCATGGACCACAGAATACCGGGTTCCATCTGCTTAGCCCTTGAGGAGTTTGACAAGAGCGCTCCATCACTTTTGAAAGACAAAAAAAGAACGACGGTTTTTTACTGTGAATCCAAAAACTGCCAAAGAGCCGGTGAGGTCTATAAAAAAGCCTTGGCAATGGGTTATGAAAATATTTATATCCTGAAGGGCGGGCTGCCGGAATGGAAGAATGCCGGTTACGAAATTGAAACAATTAAACGAATCAAAAGGATGCCCGTTGTGTCCATAAAAATTAATCAATTAGAGAAAATAAAAGCAGAAAAAAAGAACATTCTCATACTTGATGTACGGACGGAAGCCATGTTTAAAGAGGGGCATATTGAGGGCGCCATGAACATACCCATGTATATGCTGCACAAGAGCTTCCATGCGATACCCAAAAACCGCCCCGTCCTTGTTGTCGATGAGAGCGGGAAAAGATCATTTATCGCCTGTTCTTTTCTGATTAATAATGGTTTCAGGGATGTGCAAAGACTCTTTGGCGGTATGGCTTTCAAAGAAAACAAAACAAAATAAGATGATAAATATGGTAATTCCAATTAGCGTTCATCATGTCACCATCGTTGGCAGCGTCCTCAGCATCCTCGACGTACTGATTGTACGCCTCCGGTGCCTCGTCCTTGCCGCCTCGGTGCCATTTCGAATGCAAATTGGAATAAGAAAGGGCATTTTATGGATTGCCCCTTTCCTTTTTTTAATATTTTGCTCTTTCTATGCTTATGCTTCCAACCTGGCAATGGACTGCACTGAATGCCATAATAACGATCAGTTTACTGCCGGATTCCAAAAATCAGTCCATGGCGACAATGGATGCACAAGCTGCCACAAACCCTTTCAGAGCATTGACAGACATATTTCAAAACAGGAAAAACCTTTTCTTATTTCCTGCGGAAATTGTCACAGTGAAATAGCCAATGAATACAAGAAAAATTTTCATTATCTTTACGAAGACTTCAAATGCCAGAATTGCCACTATGAAATTCATTCTCTGAAGAAGCAGCAAAAAAACTCAAAAATACCCGTCATAAAAGGCTGTACTAAGTGCCATACAAACGAGGAATATGTTTCATCAGGCCACTCAGCCGCGGTATTGAAGGGCAATAATGATTCTGCTGTATGCAGTGATTGCCATGGTCTGCACGATACAAAGGTTTATCATACATCTCTTGAAGCCAATACAGCAGAGGCGCGCGAGTTTTACAGCAGGAAATGCATTTCCTGCCACTCCAACAAAGAGTTGATGAAAAAAAATAATTTATCGCATAAAACAATTGAATATTATGAGGAAACATATCACGGTAAGGTTCAGGACCTGGGCTACCCCACGCGCGTTGCCGGATGCGCGGATTGTCATACTGCCCATAACATACTGCCCCCTGACCGCCCTGATTCGACTATCAATCCCAAAAACCTTGTTAAAAACTGCGGAAAATGTCATAGCAATTTTCATCCGAGGTTTGCCGAATACAAGGCTCACCCTGACTACAGAAATAAGAACAGATATCCCGCGCTATACCGGAGTTTTGTTTTTATGTCTTTTTTATTGCTTATTACCTTCAGTTTTTTCTGGCTGCACACCCTTCTGTGGTGGAGGAAGGTATACTGGGAAAAATACAGGTTTGAAAAGCTTGGCATAATTATTGAGTCGCCCCTGCCTCATGAAGAGGCTGTTCAGGAGATAAAAAGATTTTCAGGAAAAGAAAGAATTATGCATGTCCTTCTGATAATTTCATTTTTTGGTCTGGTTATTACCGGTTTTCCGCTGAAATATCACAGTACGCCCTGGGCAAAGGCGCTGATAAGCGTAATGGGGGGAGCGCATAATGCGGGCTTATATCACAGGGCTGCGGCAATTATCCTTATAGGATTATTTTTATATACTTGCTGGTTAAGCCTGCGTTTCATATTTTCAAAAGGAAAGGGCAGGGCAGGGATAAGAGGCTGGATGGACAGGCTTTTCGGTCCTGATTCTCTAATGCCGAACAAAAATGACTGGCCTCAATTCAAAGGCATGGTGAGATGGTTTTTTGGAAAGGGTGATATGCCGCAGTTCGGCAGGTGGACATATTGGGAAAAGTTTGATTTCCTCGCTGTTTTCTGGGGGATGTTTATTATAGGAGGTTCCGGCATCACTTTATGGGCGCCGGAGGCAGCATCTTATATCTATCCGGGCTGGGTATTTAATATAGCAAGTATTGTTCATTCCGAAGAGGCCCTTCTTGCAACCCTGTTTATTTTTACAGTCCATTTTTTTAATACGCACCTTATCCCTACAAAATTTCCCATGGACCCCATTATCTTTACGGGCAGACAGAAACTTGAGGAACTGAAAAGATACAGAAATCTTGAATATGAAAGGATTTTGAGCGAAAAAAGACTCGATGAACTTAAAATCAAACACCCAGGTATTGCGCTTAAGATTATTGCTTCAATGTTCGGGCTTGCAAGCCTCTGGATAGGTATTATCTTTACCCTTATCCTTCTTTGGACTTTCTTTTTCGCGTAACCAAGCCATCCCTTATTCAGACTATATTACAAGGAATTATTTGATTTATTTATTATCATCAGGTAATGTTTTGTATATTAAAAAATAAAATAAGGGGGATGTGATGGCAACAAAGAAAACAACGGAAAGCCCGGAATTTTTGTACCTGCCCATGGGAAGCATCATCGTGGAAGAACAGATTCGTTCAAAGATCGACATGACAAGCGAATCCTTTAAAGCCCTTATGGAATCCATAAACAACAGGGGAGTTCTTGAACCTGTCCTGGTAACACAAAAAGATGACAAATACCTGCTCCTCTGCGGAGAAAGACGTTTTCTTGCAGCACAGAAACTGCGTCATGAAACCATCCCGGCAAGGATTGTAAATGCAGTCACAGAGAAAGATGAAATACTGGCGATACAGTTAGTAGAAAACCTCCAGCGGGAGGACTTAAATCCCATAGATCAGGCAAAGGGGATATTGGCATATATTCAGGCAAAACATCCCAATAATGTATACAATTTGGACGGGGTGATGAGTACCTTGGTCAGTTACAACCGGAGGCCGGAAGACCTGCCGGAAGAAATTGCTCTCACAGTGAGAGCAATTATTGAAATCTCTGCAAAGTCAATACAGACGATGCATCGCACAATATCCCTTCTAAAACTGGTTCCTAAAATTCAGGAGGCAATTGTGGATGGAAAACTGCCTGTTTCACATGGTTATCTTTTTGCCGCCAACCTTGGAAATCCTGACTTTTTTACCATTTTTGATGAAATTATGGAGAAGCCTGTCACCAACGCTAAATTAGAAAAGATGCTTACCGCCCACAAAAAAGCAAAATACCTGCCCTCGGGTGCTGTAGCCGGGGGCCTGCCCTCATCTAAACCTACGCCCATCAAAAAGAGAGTTGCTGTCTTACAAAACGCAAAATCATATTTTGAGAAGAAGACTGGCATGTACACAAAATCAGATATTCAGACATTCCTTGAAGAACTTAAGATTTTGACCTCTTTCATGGAAGAGCAGTTTCAGAAAGCTCCGGAAAGGGTAAATGTAAAAAAACCGGACAATAAACCAAGGCCGCAAGTATAAGAGTGGGTGTTTTTTATCGATTGTGACAGACAATTTTACATCCTCCCTCAAATTCTTTCGTGCAACAAACCCTGCCTGTCTATATCGAAATATCCCTCTTTTTAATTATCTGTTTTAGGTAGGAAACTCACTGTTAATCGCAGGGTTTTTGAGCATCCTGAGACCCTTTGGCAAAACCCCTGCGGCGTGAACCAGTGGTGAGAAATGAAGAACCTGAAGCAAGAAAGATTTAATAATTTATTTTTTCAACTCATGATTTAGTACTCGCGGCGCAACCGTGCAGCAACTATCTTTATTTATCAAGGTTCTGGTTTTGACTGAATCAAATCCTACAGTAAATCATCTTCATCAATTTTCCATCTTTCTATTTTTTTGAAAGCGATTTCAGTCGCCTCCAGGAGAATTTTTATGTTCACAGGTTTTATAAAATAATCATCAAAACCGGCACGGCGGCATTCCAGAAAACCATAAATGTTCACATAACCGGTAAGGGCATAGATTATAGCAAAGTTGTCATTTTTACGTATCTGCCTGCAAAGATCAATACCATTCATTCCCGGAAGTTTAAGGTCCAAAAACATTACCATGATACTTTCATTGCCCAGTATCTCCAGTGCTTCTTCCGCATTTTCCGCAACCAGAACCTGATAACCGTTCATGGTAAACATTTCTTTCAATACATCAAGAATTGCTACCTCGTCATCAACGATGAGTATCTTTTTTTCTTTCATAACGGATATTCTCCTTTATCAAGTTTAATCTGTTGGGCATCGCCTTCGGGTGTTTGGTCTATATTCGTGATCTTAATTATTTCTGTATAATCACCCCGGCTGCGAGGTTTGCCAGCAGCCTCTCTTGCAGAATCGTTATACAAAATATTGGCACCATTACTAAAGGGGTCAAGGTGGATATAACAATGCCTGCAGCGCGGACAGAAATACCGGTTAAAAAGGCTAATATCAGATAGATGGCAAGGGAAACGATGACACAGGATAGAATTAAAACCATCGAGAGCTTTATCATGCCAAAACGGATAACTATATTCCGGACACTCATCATTAACCTGTTGAAGAATATATCATATTTGGTTGTTGAGATGTTAAATTTTGGATGATATCTATGTTTCAACCGGATCTTTCCGATAATACCATTGTTCGACATTATTGTCTGATCTATCATGCAAAATCGACATAATAGTCTTTAATCCCAAGGGTAATATATTAATATACCATATAATTCCAGAAACTTATGGAGCAATTAATTAAGGTATAAATATTGCTTTAAGAATTAACAGGGATAATATGAAAAGCATAAAAACAAATGGCATGATGGAGGTAAAGATGAAGACAATAATTGCAATACTTGTATTGGCTGTATTAACCGGATGTGCAGTTGTTCCTGTCGCTCCTGTGCAAAGCAGAGCATATTATGCATATCCCGTTCCTCCTCCGCCGCCTATGTATGTATACCATAGACATAGGCCTCAATATCCTTTTCACGGCGAAAGAAGATACATGAACAGTTATGGATATTATCGGTGAAAGCCGGAAGGTTTGGAAAGAATAAGTCACTCATTATCCGCCGGTTCTGCCGGATGATGAGTGACTTTGTTTATAAAACAATTATGACGGCAGAGAAACCCGTACCCCGCTTTGAGCCATATCAATATATAAACTCTCAATCTTTATAGACTTAATGAAAAAGAAATTGATATAATTAAAAGCAATTAAATAATAGAACGTAAGAATGTTGAGGCAGTCCAATGATGTTCACGGAATTGAAATCAGGGGGTATTTTATGAGAAAGGCTAAGATAGTCTGCACAATCGGGCCTGTTACAAGCACCGAAAAGCAATTAAAGGCTCTCATCGAAAATGGTATGGATGTGGCGAGGCTGAACTTTTCGCACGGTGATCATGCTTTCCATGGAGATATCATAGACAAAATTAGAAAAATCGCTGCAAAGCTTCAAAGAAATGTGGCCATCCTTCAGGATCTCCAGGGCATTAAGATCAGGGTAGGGGGGTTGAAAGATGGAAAAATGCACCTGAATAAAGGGGAACAGGTATCCATTATGACAGGTGAGGATATGGGCGATGAAAAGCGCATATTTGTCTCTTATCCGTGGTTAGTAAACGATGCTGTTCCGGGGGACACAATTCTCCTTGATGATGGGCTCATGAAACTTCAGGTATTGAAAAAAGAAAAGGATTTTTTAACAGCAGCGGTTATTGAAGGCGGGATATTAAAAGAGCACAAAGGCGTTAACCTCCCAGGCATGAAGATAAAACCGGGCTCTTTTATGGAAAAGGACAAAATAGACCTTGAGTTCGGCATTCAGAAAGGTGTTGATTTTGTGGCCCTGTCTTTTGTGAGAACACCGACTGACGTAACAACCGTAAAGAAGTGGCTTTCAAAAAAAGGCGCGCAGATACCCATAATTGCAAAGATTGAAAAAGAAGAGGCAATACGCAACATTGACAGTATTCTTAAGGAAGTGGACGGTATAATGGTTGCAAGGGGTGACCTGGGAGTTGAGATGCCCCTGGAAGAAGTTCCTATGTATCAGAAGATGCTTATAGAAAAAGCGAATAAAAGCGGACGCTTTGTTATAACTGCCACTCAAATGCTTGAGTCAATGACCCTGCATTCAAGACCGACAAGGGCTGAGACTACCGATGTTGCCAATGCCGTCTTAGACGGAACAGACGCTCTCATGCTTTCCGGTGAGACATCGGCAGGGAAGTACCCTATTGAGGCAGTCAAAGTTATGGACAGAATTATCAGATATACCGAGAACGCCGAGGCAGATTCAAAGAAAGCCCATGCATCAACATTTATTCATAGCGGTATTTATGAGTTTCCTGAAGCGGTTGCTCACGCCGTGTCGCATGTGGCAGAGGATGTAGGCGCCACTTGGATTGTGGCGTTTACGCGATCAGGATTCACTGCACGCCTTATATCGAAATTTAAGCCCCGCGCTTCAGTAATAGCTTTTTCGCCTGAAGATAAAGTTGTCAGGCAAATGGCTCTTTACTGGGGGGTAAGTCCCCACTGTGTAAAACATATGGAAAGCACGGATGAAATGATCAACCAGGTGGATATGCTATTGGTAAAATCAGGATATGCAAAAAAAGGGGACAGGATAGTAATCGTGGCAAGCCATCCGCCTGCAACCTCCTCCGGCAAGACAAATTTTATGAAAATGCATGTTGTCGGGGAATAGACTCTTTCCTTAAACATTTTCATCGGGCCGCTAAAGGATTTACTCTTCAGAGGAGGTTTAACATCCCCATTGCAGTAAAAGGTGAGTGTCAGCAGCAGAAACTTAAGCCTGCTGCCTTAAAAGCTATATACTTTAAAATGATATTTATTTCTTAAACGTTAGAGGATTATTATCGCAAGATAATTATGAATTATAGATGAAAATAATTAACAAAGATAAAAATATACCGTACTTAAATGAAATGAAAAAACTTCAGACCAGGATACGGGAACTTCAGGCAATGGAAGATAAACATGCCCGTATGGAGCAGAAGCTTGAAAAACAGGCCCGTGAACTCGAGCAACGGGAGCTTGAAGCTTATTGTCTTTACGGAATTTCACTCCTTATTGAAGAGAAAAATCTTTCATTGGATGATATTATTCAGAAAACAGTGCATATGCTTTCATCATTTTTAAAACGTCATAGGAATACCCATGTAAAAGTTACTTTGGGGAAACGAATTATTTATTCAGATAATTTTTCCCAATCTCCGGACAAGCTTGGTTACAATCTTATTATACATGGCGTTAATAAGGGTGTTCTTGAAGTTTATCATGATGATTGCGGTCTTGATGACGCGGAAAAGCAAATAGTCAGCACTGTTGCCGGTCTCGTCACAAGGATTATTGAGCAAAAACAAACAGAGAAGATTCTTAAGAAGAATGAAAGAAATTTTCGTACAGTAGTTGAAAATTCACCTACAGGTATTTTTATTGTTCAGAAAGGCCGTATTGTTTATGAAAACCCGGAAGAAAAAAGGCTCTCAGGTCCCCTGGCGCAATTATTCCGAAAAGGAGATCTTTCAAGCATTCATCCGGAGGATATGATGAATGTTGAAGATGGTTTTAAGAAAATAATTTCGGGAGAAATACGAAATCTGGATATTGATTTCAGATTTTTTGTTCCCGGATTGCAAAACGCAGCGCCTGAGATGAAATGGGTCCACTGCAGGGCAAGCTTAATTGACTTCATGGGAAGTGAAGCTATTCTTGTAAATAAGCTGGATGTGACGCGAACAAAGGAATTGGAATTTCTCTTGAGGGCAGAAGATAAAATGGCATCACTTGGTCGTGTGGCCTCCGGTATTGCCCATGAAATTCGAAACCCGCTTTCCGGTATAAATATTTATCTGAGCAACTTAGAGAAAGTCATTGATAAGCCCGAAAACACGAAAAAAGCAAAAGGAATTATCAGTGAACTCCAGTCAGCATCGAACAGAATTGAATCGGTAATACGAAGGGTGATGGATTTTTCTAAACCAGGCGAACCAAAATTAATGCGAATTGACATCAATCAACCTATCCGGAATGCTGTAAATTTTTCATCGGTTGTCCTCCGTAAGACCGGAATAACGCTCAATGTTTCTTTGGCAGAAGGCCTGCCTTTATGTTATGCCGACTCCCAATTAATTGAGCAGGTAATTCTGAATTTGATTACAAACGCTAAAGAGGCCATGAAAAACACGGTCAGTGAAAAGAAAATAAATGTGGCTTCGTCAGCGCGGAATGATTGTATAATAGTAACAATTTCCGATTCCGGCCCCGGTGTGCCGCTGTATATAAGAAAAAAAATATTTGACCCTTTTTATACGACAAAAGAGGGAAACACCGGCATCGGATTGAGCATGTGCTACAGGGTTGTTGCTGATCATGGAGGCTCTCTCTCAGTCAACGACAGCGATTCGGGAGGAGCGGAATTCAGGATCGAATTACCCTTAAGAAAAGAAAAAAGGATACTCCATGAATGATTAATTTTTGTATATACGTGATTGATGACGAACCAACGATAAGGAAAGGGATTGCTATGGCTCTTGAGACAAGTTATCGTGTCGAGACTTTTTCTGAAGCTGTGACAGCTCTTGAAGCTATGTCGCGGGACCTGCCTGATCTTGTTTTGCTTGATATCGGCCTGCCCGATATGGATGGAATTGAAGCGCTGGAAATAATAAAAAAACGATTCCCCGATGTTCTGGTAATAATGGTCACTGCCTATGAGGATTTCAAAAGCGTTGTTTCCGCCATGAAGACTGGAGCCCATGATTATCTTGTAAAACCGATCCACATGGAAGGTCTGGAGGTAATTGTTCGAAATGCAATTGAAACAACCAGATTAAAAAAGGAGGTTCGGGCTCTTCAGGAGGCATATCTCAATGAAAATGTTCCCTGTTTTATTGGGGAAAGTAACGCGATCCTTGATGTAATGAGTTTTGTAGAAGAAGTTGCAAAAAGTCCTGATACGCCGATTCTCATACTGGGCGAAACAGGCACAGGCAAAGAGCTCATTGCATCCGCAATTCATTATCGGAGCCCCAACTTCAAGGGCCCCCTGGTTCCTGTTAATTGTGCGTCTATTGCAAAGGATTTGATCGAGAGCGAATTGTTCGGGTATGAGAAGGGCGCTTTTAGCGGAGCGCTTCTGTCAGGAAAAAAAGGACTCATTGAAGAATCAGCTAATGGAACTCTCTTTCTCGACGAAGTGGGAGACCTCAGTTTGGAAGCTCAGGCAAAACTCCTGCGTTTTCTTGAATCAGGGGAATTTTACCGGCTGGGAGGCACAAAGAAGATGAAAGTGCAGACCAGAGTGGTTTCGGCGACTAACAGGAATTTGGAAGACATGATGGAAAAAGGTCATTTTCGAAAAGATCTATATTTCAGAATTGCCGTTATTAAGGTTAAGGTTCCCTCGTTGAAAGAGCGTCCCGGCGATATCATTCCCTTCGTCAAATACTTTATTATGAAGTTCAATAATAAATTCTCAAAAAATGTTATCGGATTATCTGTTGAGGCTCGACAATCGTTAATGAATCATCAGTGGGAGGGCAATGTACGAGAACTGAAAAATCTCATTGAAAAAGCTGTATTAACGTGCAAAGGAAACAAAATAACCAAAGAAGACATTGGTATAAATCCTGATATGAATTATGTGGAGAATTCGGAATTCAGCGGAACATATAGAAAAGGCTTATTTTTTGATCCCCTTGACGAGTCAGGAGCGGATCTTGAAAATCTGGAACGGTCTCTTGAGATCTTCTATTTCAAAGAAGCACTTCATCTGTCTAAGGGCAATGAAAGCAGGGCAGCCCAGTTACTTAACCTGAATCACCATACTTTTCGTTACAGAAGAAAAAAACACGGCATCGAATAGTTTCCGTCCGGAAAGGGTCCTTTTCCGCCCAGGCGGCGTCAATCCACGGTCTTTCTTGTGCGGCGTACGTGTTGTGCGCCTCCGCGCAATCCCTTGATTTTCTTGCATGAACGAAAAAACCTCCTTTACGGATGGAAACTATATAGTGATGCATTCGTAAAAAGCCGTTTTTTTGTCGTTTTGTCATTCCCACGAAAGTGGGAATCCAGTGATTTCAATGTGTTCTGGACTCCAGTTTTCACGGGAGTGACGGTTTTATGACTTTTTGCGAGTGCATCATATAGTAATTTTTCGCATTTTTTCAATATTTCTGATCTAAATATTTCAAATATTGGTTTTCTTTAACAGGATAAACTATATATTAGTGAGTCGTAACATACTGATATTAATATACTTACAAAAAAACAGGTCAAGAGGCATGATAAGTGCATATAAACTGATATGAATGAAATCTTCTATCAGCAAAACGTCAAGCAAAAAGACGTTATGAGCATACTATTTTTATCAACCATGGAGGTACTTTGAAAAGAAGAATGATCACGGTAGAGGGAAATGCCGCATGCGCGCACGTTGTCCATGCTACAAATGAAATTATCACCATCTATCCCATAACGCCATCGTCACCCATTGCAGAGATTTGCGATGCTAAATCAGCTCAAAAAGGACTCAATATATGGGGTTCGGTCCCTTTGGTAAGCCAGATGCAGTCAGAAGCAGGGGTTGCCGGAGCCGTTCACGGTTCTCTCACAGCGGGAGCTGTTACAACCACTATCTCTGCTTCCCAGGGCCTTTTATTGTTAATGCCTAACATGTATAAAATTGCCGGGGAACTTATACCGACTGTTTTTCACATAACAGCTCGTTCATTGGCAACACAGGGGCTTTGCATTTTCGGGGATCATTCCGATGTCATGGCTGTAAGGTCAACCGGTTTTGCTATGATCTGTTCAAAAAATGTTCAGGAAGCAATGGATTTTGCTCTTATTGCCCAGGCAGCCACTTTTGAGTCGAGGGTGCCTTTCCTGCACTTCTTCGATGGTTTCAGAACATCCCACGAAGTCCAGAAAATCGAGGAATTGACCTTTGATGACATGCGGGCAATGATTGACGACGGGTTTATCATGGAACACAGGGCGCGGGGCCTGACCCCGGATCACCCTGTTATCAGGGGAACCGCTCAAAACCCGGATGTTTATTTTCAGGGAAGAGAAACGTGCAATAAATTCTATATGGAAACGCCCGCAATAGTCCAGAAGGCAATGGACAAATTTGCCGCCTTGACCGGACGCGCTTACAAGCTTTTTGATTATATCGGAGATGTAGACGCCGAGCGCGTTATTATTGTTATGGGATCGGCAGGGGAAACAATCCAGAGTATGATCAATATGATGAACAAACAGGGAGAAAAGGTTGGCCTTATACAGGTCGCTTTGTACAGGCCTTTTGACATAGAAGCCTTTGCCGCGGCAATCCCCTCTACCGTAAAATCTATGGCAGTCCTTGACCGGACAAAGGAACCCGGCGCTATAGGGGAACCTCTCTATCTCGATGTCAGGACAGCTCTCGGAGAAGCCCATGAGAAAGGGCTATCCAGGTGGAGTGAATATCCTGCTGTGGTTGGAGGCCGTTACGGCCTTGGTTCAAAGGATTTTACACCTGCCATGGTAAAGGCAGTATATGATAATCTTGCCGCAAAATCTCCAAAGAATCATTTTACCGTAGGCATCGAAGACGACGTAACATTCACAAGCCTCAAGATTGATGAATCTTTTCGTCTCAATGATAAATCCTTCCGCGCTCTTTTTTATGGACTGGGAGCTGACGGAACTGTTGGAGCAAACAAGAATACCATTAAAATTATCGGAACTGAAACAGACAACTATGCCCAGGGTTATTTTGCCTATGATTCAAAGAAGTCCGGTTCCTTGACAATTTCTCACCTCAGGTTCGGGGAAGAAATGATACACAGCCCTTACCTGCTTACGGATGCTAATTTTGTGGCATGTCATAATGAATCCTTCCTTATAAGACACGATATGCTGTCACAGGCGGAAGAGGGAGCTGTTTTTCTGTTAAATACCAGTCATGGGAGAGATGATGCCTGGGATTCACTTCCTGTTGAGGTTCAGAAACAGCTTATTGCAAAAAGAATGAAGTTATACATCATCGATGCCATTTCTCTTGCAGAACAGCTTGGTCTCGGGTCCCGGATAAACATGATTATGCAAACCGCTTTTTTTGTAATCTCCGGTATTATTCCGAAAGACGATGCCATAAAAGCTATAAAAAAAGAAATCCACTCCACCTATGCAAAGAAGGGGGAAAAGATTCTCCAGAAAAACTATGCTGCTGTGGACAAAGCTATGGAAGGCATTATTGAAATTCCCGTGCCTGCCGGGGTGACATCCGCCATAATGATGCGGCCTGCTGTTCCGGCCCATGCCACACAGTTCGTGAAAGATGTAACAGCGAGAATGATTGAAGGAAAAGGAGATTCACTGCCTGTTTCGGCAATTCCCGCGGACGGCACATGGCCCACAGCCACAACGCAATATGAGAAAAGAAACATTGCCGTGCATATTCCGGTTTGGGATTCCGATGTTTGTATCCAGTGCGGTTCGTGTTCATTTGTCTGTCCCCACGCCGCGATCAGGATAAAAGCATACGATTCGAATCTTCTGAAAAACGCGCCTGCCACATTCAAATCTGTTGACGCAAAGGGTAAGGAATTCAGCGGGTTAAAGTTCAGCGTTCAAGTTGCACCTGAAGATTGCACCGGATGCGGCTCCTGTGTTTTTATGTGTCCCGCAACAAAAAAGGATGACAAGGGAAACAAAACAGATCTTAAGGCGATAACAATGAGGCTTCAGTATCCTTTACGTCATAATGAAGCTGAAAATTGGGAGTTTTTCTTGAGCCTGCCTGAAACAGACCCTGCCCTATACAATCTGGCCACGATCAAGGGCAGCCAGTTTGTGAGACCTTTATTTGAATTCAGCGGCGCATGTTCGGGATGCGGCGAAACACCCTATGTAAAGCTTCTTACTCAATTGTTCGGGGACAGGCTTTTAATAGGCAATGCTACCGGTTGCTCTTCTATTTACGGTGGAAATCTGCCGACAACTCCTTATTGTAAAAGGGCGGACGGAAGAGGCCCTGCGTGGTCAAACTCACTTTTTGAAGACGCGGCGGAATTCGCCTTCGGCATGAGACTTACCATGAACAAGTTACGGGATCAGGCTGTTGAGATAATGCTCCGCCTATCTGAAGATAGCCGTTACAATTCGCACAAAAAGCTTTTCGAAGATATTATGACTGCTGACCAGTCAACACAAAGCAATATTGAAATACAGCGTAAACGAATAGAGACGCTGAAAGAACTTTTACTAAAGGATGGTTCGACAGACTCGAAGAATCTCTTATCAATGGCCGATTATCTCGTGAAAAAAACAGTCTGGGGTGTTGGCGGAGACGGCTGGGGTTATGACATAGGATACGGCGGAGTTGATCAGGTTATGGCATCAGGCGAGAATGTGAATCTCCTGATTATGGACACGGAAGTTTATTCTAATACCGGCGGACAGATGTCAAAATCAACACCCCTCGGGGCAACAGCCCAGTTTGCAGCAGGTGGTAAAAGAACGCCGAAGAAAAATATCGGCGCAATGATGATACCTTACGGCAATGTGTATGTGGCACAGATTGCCTTTGGCGCGAATCCGGCGCAAACAGTGAGAGCATTCCTTGAGGCAGAGGAATTTAACGGTCCTTCGTTGATTATTGCCTACTCAACCTGTATAGGTCACGGAATAGAAGATATGTCAAGAGCTGTGGATTACCAGCGCAAGGCTGTAGCCTCCGGCCATTGGCCTCTGTTCCGTTATAATCCGAAACTTGAAGAAGACGGCAAGAACCCCTTTGTCGTTGACAGTAAGGACCCGTCAATAGAATATGCGGAATATGCATATATGGAAAATCGCTTTGAAACACTGAGAAGAAGCAATCCGTCAGTTGC
>Ga0351906_1129_pt1 | contig 20839 bp, 18 predicted proteins | sample BONcelHT113001E5_FD_206866 | JGI IMG/M metagenome (GOLD analysis project Ga0351906, IMG submission 206866) | Enriched cells from coal bed in the Powder River Basin, Montana, United States - BONCAT cells T11 rep1 HSBNCT.T11.300.1.E5 ... | reverse complement strand
ATGCTATTATTTTGGGCGGTTCAGGCCCGCCTCAAGGTGATAATCTAACTGAAGGTGATAATAAAAAAGATAATAACAATGATGCAGGTGTTTCGGTAAGCAGCCAGTGGTGGTATCAATGTACACAGAACAGCATGGTAACTACCGCATTGGTAGCGCAGGATTATATGAGCATGTTATCAATAAGGAACATTACAGGATGGCTCAAGCTGCAGGCCCTTTATAAAACGTTAAGTAAAACTCTTACTCAAAAAGCTGCGCCGTTAATTTCAAAAACCTATAAGGATCGTAAAAAGCAGGATGCGGGCGGCAAAGACCCTGGGTATGGCAATAAATGGGATGCAGGTGCAATTTTAGGTTTAATTGCCCCGGTTCTTGCTATCGTCGAAGAGATTGGCCTTAAAGAAGGTCTTAAAAGATATATCACAAATCATATAGGGAAGAAAAATGCAACACTTGATATAGCTACTTTTAAAGAGATTATAGATAATGCGAGATACATGGTCATATGTATTGACGACGGCGTATTAGTTCACCAGACCACATCCCAGATTCCCTGGAAGAAAAATAAAAAGCACCTTGCCATTGTTGCAGGTGACCCCGGCTCAAAAACACTTTTATACAGCGAAAATGATACAAGTATTGTTGCCGGAAACGATCTTTTTTTAGAGGCCGATAAGGATGTTGTTATAGATGGAGAAAGGATAAAGATTGCTGCAGATAAAAAAGAGGTATCCATACAAGGAGAAGAAACAGTAACAATTATAGTAAAAAATAACAAAATAAATATTGAGAAAGACATAATAACAATTGAAGCAAAAGGGTTAGATGGCGGCAGTTTTATTGAGGTGAACGAAAATGAAATATATATGGAACAAGGCAAAGACAAGAAAAAGACAAAAATAGAATTAAAAAAAGGCAAAGCGGTAATTCGAAGCTCTCAAAACGAAATAAAAATGGATGATGAAGAAATACAGATACATTCAAATAAATCAAAAATGTCGATTAGGGGTGATAATATTTCAATGAATGCACCGAATACCATTAAAATCGGCCCGTTGAGAAAAAACAAACAAAACAAGGTATTTATAGATTGATAGCGATATGAAAACAATTAAACAAGAGAATCTCTCAGTCCTTTCAAGAACATATGTATATAAAAGAGGTCATCTCCTGCTTGTAGCCGCTTTTGCAGGCTTCCATTTTGGCCGTCCTGAAGAATTGATTAATGAAGACGAAATATGGGCGGCTGCCGAGTCCTGCCTTGGGGAGAACGATTACCTTGATCAGGGATTTCCCCGCCTCACCGGGGAGGTCATTCTCCGCGCTCGCTGTTACGCGCCAGAAGGAAAGGCCATGCAGGCCTGTCCCGTTTCCTTCAGGCTGGGCAGTATCAGCAAATCGCTCTATGTTTTCGGAGACCGTCGCTGGAACAAAACTGCCGGAATCTATACCGGAATATCCGATCCTGTTCCTTTTACAAGCATGGATATAACCTGGAAAAACGCTTTTGGCGGTGAGGGGTTTAATCCGAACCCAAGAGGGAAAGGGATGTCGGAGATTAAGGACGCCTCCGGTAATTCCTATCTTCCCCTTCCCAATATTGAAGACCCGCAGGATCTTGTATGCGTGGCCAGAAAAAAATATAAGCCAGTATCATTTGACTACGATGGGCCGGAGTGGACTGCCTCGGAGGAGATAGATAAACTGGGCACCTATGATGAAAAATGGCTTATTTATAATTGGCCTTATCTGCCGGATGATTTTGACCTTCAGGCAGCTTATGCCTCTCCAAGAGACCAGCGCCTGAAAGACGGTTTTTTTCATGGAGACGAGCCGATTATTCTGGAAAATATGCATCCAAGGAAATCTATCATAAAAACACAACTGCCTGGAATGCGTGCCAGAGGTTTTTTTAAAGGTTCAAGATTTGAGAAGAAATTTTTTGAAGAACTGACAATGGAATTGGATAAAGTATGGATTTTCCCCCATCTTGAAACAGGGATTCTTATATGGCATGCAATAACAAGTATTGCCGATGAGGAGTCAAGCGAAGTTACCGATCTTATTGTTTTTTTGGAACGTCTTGACGAACCTTCAAAACCGGCATCCTATTATGAATCCATGACCGCAGAGAATGAGGCTGAAAAAATGCCGGAAAGACCGTCGGCATTTCGGTTTGAAGAACCATTGCTGCCGGAAGAATCTGCATCCGCGGATTCGGCCTTTAAAATGGCCGCAACTTTCGGAGTGGCTGCTGCCGCGGGCCTGGCGGCAGCGGATGCAGAAGCATTTGAAGAGGCTAATTCGGCGCTATTGACATTACAGAAAGAAATCGCAGGCAAGGAAGCGGAATTGAATCAGATGCTCCGCGATCTTGGTGTTGAATATGAAGAACCTAAAAAAGATAAATCCGTTACTGAGCAGGCCCCGGCCCCCTATGAGGCGGCCAGCCCTGAAGAAATGCTGAAAAGTATTGAGAAGACAAAATCAGAGGCAGAGGAAAAACTCAATAAGATGCTCTCTGACCTGGGAGTTGATATTAATGCCCAACCGCCTTCATACACTCCGCCGCCTGTTAAAAATCCGGAAGAGATTATTGAGGATTTGAAGAGTGTCGGAATTGACGATTCAGAACTCTTCGCCGTGATTCTGGGGCTTGGTGCCGAATACGCGGCGCTTAAGATAGGAATTGAAAAGCTGGTGAAGCAGGCCGAGAGCATAAAGACATCCGCAGATGATGTGAAGAGCGACATCGATGAGCCTGAAGCGCCTCCTGAGCCTGAAAAAACCGTGTTTACAAGAGAAGATGTGCTTGCCGGATACAAGGCAGGCGAAGTATTTGACGGGCTGAATCTTACCGGCATAGACCTCTCTGGCTGTATTTTGACCGGGGTGCATTTCCGCGGTTCCTTATTGGAAGAGGCGAACCTTACCGGAGCAGACTTATCAGGTGCCGATTTTACGGATGCGATTCTCACCGGCGCGGATATATCAAAATGCAGGATGCCGAAAGCGGATCTGAGCGGTGTATCGGCAAGCCGGATAAAAGCAAAACAGGCCGATTTGTCTTTTGCCGTATTAAATATGGCCGATTTTTCAAGAGCCGATCTTGAAGGTGCCTTATTAACAAAGGCAATACTCGAAGAAGCTGATCTGGAAGAGGCTTTGATGAAAGGGAGCCGTTGTAATGAAGTGTCCGGAAGGGGCGCGAGGTTTACCGGTGCTGATCTTACGAATATTGATATGGCCGGCTCCATGCTTTTTAAAGCGGATTTAAGAGAAACAACAATTGATAATGCCCTGTTTCAGGGAGCAGATTTGAGAGAAGCGGATTTCAGCGGAGCTAAAGGCAAAGAGGTATCCTTTAAAGAAGCAAAGATGAGCGGGTCCCGAGCAGGCGAAGATACGGCATTGAAAAAAGCGGTTTTTTCCGGATCAGACTTAACCGCTTCATCATGGCATGACTGTATTCTTGAAGAATGCTCTTTTGTAAATGCGTTGCTCGACGATGCCATTTTTATGAAGTGCCGTTTTGAAGGCAGTAATTTCTTCCAGGCAAGCGCGAAAAGAGCGAGCTTTGAATATTCCGATTTGAGCAATACAAACATGACAGGTATAAATCTCTTTAACGGTTCCCTGAGAAAAGCTATTCTTGTAAGAAGCGACCTGAGCAATTCAAACCTTTTTGCAGTGGAGTTTTATAAAGCTATTTTTCGTGACACAAATATCCAGGGCGCAAATGTGAAACATACTTTCTTTGAGCATTATACGCCTGAAGGGAGATCTACCTGGAGATGGACGCGCGAAAAAGAAACGGCCCAGAGGTAAAGCCATGACAAAAGAGGAGCTTCTCACACTAAAGGCTGAAGAAAATGTCATCAAAAACATTGATCTTTCCGGATTGGATTTTAGTGGAATCGACCTTTCCGGCTCTATTTTTGAGGATTCTGTTTTCAAAGGTACTGACTTAAAAGGAGCTATCCTGGCGGACTGTGTTTTTTACAGAGTTGACTTTACCGGGTCATGCCTGGAGGATGCCGATCTTTCCCGTGCTTACCTCGAAGACGCGGTTATGGCGCAGTGCAGGGCATCGCGTTGTCTTCTTGTTGAAGCCGACTTGCAGGGCGCCGACTTGCAGGGCGCCGACTTGAAATACATCAGAGCTGATGAAGCCGATTTTTCCGGAGCGAATCTCTTCAGAGCAAAATTAAACAACGCGATTCTGTTCAAGGCCTGTTTTCAGGATGCGGTTCTTAATGAGGTTGACTGGACTGATGCCGATCTTTCCCGTGCGGATCTTTCGGACGCAAACCTTTACAATACTTCTTTTAAAGATGTAAAGATGGGAAAGACATTCTTTATGGAAGCAAAACTGAAGGGCGCGGTATTCCTGAACTGTGAATTGAATATGGCGCATTTTGATGAAGCTGATCTTACGGAAGCTGTATTTACAGGAAATAATATTACACAGGTATCTTTTGTTCAGGCAAGGCTGAGCAGGGCAAGATTCGACGGAGTAACTGCAGGCGCGTCATGTTTTGACGACGCGGTCTGCGATGAAGCGGTCTTCAGTAAGGGATATTTTTCATGTGCCTCCTTCAGCAACACGAGACTTGTCGGTTCGGATTTCCGGGACGCAAACCTGGAGCGGGTAAATCTGACTGAGGCAATGCTTCAAAACGCTATACTCTCAGGCTCTGATTTTACCTATGCGGATTTGTCTCATGCCGATCTCCGCATGGCTGACATGCGAGGCGCAAAACTGAAAAGGACGAATCTGCACAGGGTAAACGATGAAAGGACTCTATGGTCAGCAAATGCCCGTATCGAGGCTATGGAGACCGACTACGATCTTGCTGAAGCGGAAGATTGGAAACCGAAAGGATAAAAAGATCACACCAGCTTGACTATTTTTATATGAATATTTTTATCGTAAAACACGGGAAAGGGGTTAAGGGATGAAATTACCTACAAAGTTACTCAATGAAGAAGAATTTGTCATGACCGCCGGTATTGTCGGCACTGCCAAAGACGGAAAGACGCATGTTCGCACCGCAAAGGGGCTTATATTAGCTGTTCGTGCGGCAGGGTGTCTCCTGGAACCGCAGGAAGGCGACACAGTCCTCCTTGTTGAGAATTCCTACGGGGGCGGTTATATCCTGACAGTTCTGGAGAGGGATGAGAAGAAAACTGCCGTTGTTGATATTCCTGGAACTGTTGCCATTAAAGCTGGGGGCGGTCTGACGATTGCCGGTGAGGATGTGAATTTAACAGGCAGAGAACAGGTTTACATTGCCACCCCGGTTTTTAATTTACGATCCAGGGAAAGCTCGGTGGAAACAATAAATTTGAACATAAAAGGAAAACACCTTTTGGCTGATCTGAAGAGCGCGAAAACGGTTTTAGGTTCTCTCGAATCCTCGGTGGGCAGGCTTGTGGAGCGCATAACACGGTATTATGCAAGGATTGATGAACTGGCGGACATGAGATATAAGAGACTCCGCTGTTTTGTCAGCGAAACCTTATTCATGAAGGGACGTGATGTTAATGTACGCGCTGAAGGCCATATCAATATGGACGGAAAAAAGATTAATATGGGTTAGGAGGAATAATGTACGCATGCACAAACGCAAAAGGCATGGCATCAGCCTTTCCCGATGTTTGTAAAACACCGGCAGGGCCATCTGTGGTGCCTGTTCCGTATACAAACGTAGCCCAAATGAAAACAGCAAAGGCCGGAACATTAGCGAAGAAGGTTTTTATTGACGGCGCAAAGGCGCTGACAATCAAAACAAAGATCCCCCAGTCTAATATGAATGAACCGGGAACAGCGGGAGGCGTTGTTTCAAATAAAAATATGGGGCCTGCCGGTTTTACAGCGGGCAGCACCATATTTTTCATTGAAGGAGCTGCTGCGGTACGCATGGGAAGCCCCACAAAACAGAATGGAAGTCCTCAAAATGCCGTGGGATCTGTTATTGCGCCAAGCCAGACAAAACTTATGGTTATGAGGTGATACGGGGATTTGCCCCATGCTATCAAGGATAGCGTAAATAAATGGTTGAAGCGGATGGCCAGAAACATCGACTGCTTCTATAAGCATTGTGCGAACAATTAAATCCGGAATTAAGTATTATAAATGTAACTGATTAAAAATAAAGCTGTTTATCAGTTTATGTTAATTCAGCAGGTGAAAAGGTAATGGGAATTTTAAAGGAAAATTTACGGAAGCAGGCCGGTTCAATTTACGAAACTGTCAACGAAGAATTGAGAATCTGGCAAAAGTTTGTCTATGATGCATGGCCGCCGCTGTTATTATTGTTTATTGCTCTGGGGTTTGCCATCTTATTAGCCAAGCCGGCACCGCCGAAGCATGTGCTGATGGCTGTCGGGAAGGGCGGGTCCTACAATGTTCTGGCACAAAAGTACGCTGAATTTTTCCGTAAAAACGGTGTTAAGCTTGAGCTGCTGCCAACCCATGGCGCCCAGGAAAATCTGGCTCGGCTGAAAAATCGTCATGATCGGGTCCAGATTGCCTTTGTTCAGGGTGGAATAGTTGATCCTGAAGATACGTCGGGAATTCTGTCACTTGGCAGCATAGATTACGAGCCCATGTGGTTCTTTCACCGTAGCGGGCTTGACATAAAGGACGTTGAGGATATCCATCGTGCTCTAAGGTTGAGAATTTCCATTGGCCAGGAGGGTAGCGGGACACATGTACTGGCAATGCGTATTCTCAAACTCAATGGCGTTAAAGCAACATCCAACTTATTGACCATGCCTAATCACGAGGGTGTGGAAGCACTTCAGCGCGGGGAGATTGACGCCGTGTTTCTCGTTGATGGTTTTGATTCGGCTGATGTTCAGGCCTTGCTCAAGGATCCGAAAATCAGCCTGGCTAATTTTCGACGGGCGGCTGCGTACAGCCGGCTGGTGCCATTTATCGAAAAATTAGAAATACCTATGGGCGGTTTCGATTTGGTGCGCAATTTTCCTTCCCGTGATATACAACTCATAGCTGCAACAACCAATATGTTGATTGACAATCGGATGCATCCCGCTATTCAAATGCTGTTCATGCAGGCTGCTCAGGAAATAAACGGAAAGGAAAGTTATTTTTCCAGCCGCGGCGAATTCCCCTCATTTAAAGATCCTATTGTGCCGGAGAGTAAAGAGGCTGTTCATTTTCATCAAAAAGGTCCTCCTTTTTTGACGCATTACCTGCCATTCTGGCTGGCAGAATTTTTGGACCGGACGTTCTTTTTGCTGCTGCCGTTTTTTGCTTTTGCCTATCCGATTCTCAAAGTAATACCCCAGTATCGCTTCAATCGTTTAAAAACAAGAATTGACGAGGTTTACGGTGAACTGAAGTTCTTTGAACAGGAGTTGTCGCAGTCCTATGATTCCGCACGATACGATGAGTATATCCAACGGATCAAGGCGGTGGAAGGCAAAGCTTTGAGAATGAAACTGCCGAAGGATCTGGCCAGCAACTACTACAGTCTGCGCAAAGATATTGACTTTGTTCGCAATCGCTTAAGTCATGAGAACCCCTATGCCGGCAAAACGAACAATCAGGATGGATGAAATATTCTTCCTCTATAAATTTTTCTGCAACATAATTTAATGTCTGCTTTATTAATAACAGATTAAAATATGTTTATTGTTTGATTGTAAGTTGATATAAAGTTAATACCATGAAGATGAAACAAATAGAAAAGACCTTTGAGAACAAGTATTCTCTGCTCCTTACCTCACTCGTCCTGTTAATGATAGTATCTCCCATTGTGAACAATTATCCCTTAATCACTTTTTTTAGTGAGTCATTTCTTTTTGTTGTAATTATCGCAATAATGCTTTGGACATCAGGCGCACACAAGATGTTTTTTTCTATAGTATTATCTTTTGCTGCCATTGCCATGATTTTCCATTATTTTGCCAGGTTTAATTCAGATAACAAATACATGGGACTGGTAGCGCTTTTTACTTATATCATTTACATAGGCGCGGCAATTTATTTTATGATTAATAAAATATTTTCAGAAGAAAAGGTTACTGCGGACACAGTTAAGGGCGGCATATCTGCATACCTCCTCATCGGCATCTGGTGGCAAATTGTATATACTACAATCTGGGTATTTGATCCGTCTTCCTTTATCCTGCATGTCAACAAGATAAACTCTCCCGATTTTTTCTATTTCAGTATTACTACATTAACCACTCTGGGATATGGTGATATTATAGCTAAAAGCCATACAGCTAAAACAGCCGCTATGATCGAGGCTGTTATGGGACAGATGTATGTTGCAATTCTTATAGCGCGTCTTGTCAGTCTCCACATTGTCCATTCTCATAGAAAAAATTGATAGAGGTTGTTTGCAACGGCTGATAATTATGATTGTCTGTTGCGATAATCCTTGTAGCCGAACTTTTTAATAGTTTCAATCTTACCGCCATCTCTCAGCACGGTGATATCGGGAAGATTTATGCCGTTAAAGGTAGTGCTTTTTACAATGCTGTATAAAGCCATATCGGTGAAAACGAGCTTGTCTCCTCTTTCGAGAGGTTCATCGAAGGAATAAACGCCGATAACATCTCCGGCAAGACAGCTTGGCCCCGTTATTCTACAGGTATATTTTTTTTCATTCAATTCTGCTGATTTTATTATATGGGGTCTGTAGGGCATGAGCAGGACATCCGGCATATGCGTTTCTGCCGACGCGTCAATTATGGCTATCTCTTCCTCGTTTTTTACAATATCCAGGACGGATGAGATCAAAACCCCCGCGTTCAGTACACTGGCCTCTCCCGGTTCGAGATACACCTGCACCCCGTATTTTTTCTTGAAGGTCTTTATGAGCCTGATGAGGCGGTCTATATCATAATCATCACGGGTTATGTGGTGTCCGCCTCCGAAATTTACCCATTTCAATCCCCTGATGTAGGGTTTATAAAATTTTTCAAAGGATTTCAATACTCTTTCGAGCACATGAGAGTTCTGTTCGCATAGGGCATGGAAGTGAAGGCCGTCCACCATGTGCTTATGCTTCGGGAACTCCTTTTTAAAAATATCGTAAACTATGCCGAGCCTTGAATAGGGCGCGCAGGGGTTGTACATATCTATTTCGACCTCAGCATGTCCGGGATTAACTCGCAGGCCAATTTCAGCGCCCTTTTTTTGCGCTCTTTCCCCGTATTTCTCCAGTTGATAAAATGAATTGAATATAATGGAATCGGAATATTTCAGTATCTGCCCTATCTCTTCTTCTCTATATGCCGCCCCGAAAGTGTGCACCTCTTTTTTGAATTCTACAAAGCCGAGCCTTGCTTCATTAAGGCCGCTGGCGCATGTTCCGTCTATGTATCCGCTCATTAGAGGAAAAGTCGCGAATGATGCGTATGATTTTAATGCGTGAAAAATCTTACAGCCTGTGCGGTCTTTTACGTACTGTAGAATCCTCATATTTTCTTCTATGAGAGTTTCGTCTATGAGGTAAGCAGGGGTTATAAAAGTATCTGTGGCGGCAATTTCAAGGAATCGTTTCTCTGCCGCTGCAAAAATTGTTTTCTTAGTATTTTTGATAAGACGTGTCAGTGACCTGAGTTGATGAGTATCCAGCGCTTCAAGCACTTTTTTTCTCATATCACATGATAAAGAATGATAATTGACCAAAACGCCTGTATCTTTTACCTGAATTGCCCGGATTATTTGCTGAATGTCTTTATCCACAGCCATGAGCTAAGTTTTACACCTTGCCGGGCAGTTCGGCATGTTCAACAACCTGCCAGGGGAGGCCATATTTGTTCAAGGCTTCCATAAATTTGTCAGGATCAAGCTCTTCCACATTGTATACTCCGATTCCCTGCCATACTCCTGTAATCATCATCATGGCCCCGATCATTGCAGGCACGCCGGTTGTATAGGCAATTGCCTGTGTCCCTGTTTCCTTGAAGGCATCTTCATGGTCGCAAATGTTATAGATATATCTGGTAAGGGTATTTCCATCCTTTTTCCCGGTCATAATGTTGCCGATAACTGTTTTCCCTGTATATCCTATGCCAAGTGAAGCGGGTTCAGGGAGCAAAGCCTTGAGAAATTTTATGGGAACAACCTTTTGTCCCTCATAATCAACTTCGTCTATACGCGTCATACCTACATTTTGAAGCACCCTCAAATGGTTCAGATAATTTTCTGAAAAAGTCATCCAGAATCTGGCCCGCTTCAGCCCTTTGATATTAAGAACAAGTGACTCCAGTTCTTCATGATAAAGGAGGTAGCTTTCTTTTGTACCTGCAACAGGATATTCAAAATTGAAATGGATGCTGCCCTCTTCAATTATGGCAGGAGTTTCAATCCATTTGCCCTTTTCCCAGTGTCTTACTGACTGAGTTACTTCCCGGATATTGATCTCAGGATTGAAGTTTGTGGCAAAGACATGGCCATGTGTTCCGGCATTGCAGTCCAGTATGTCAAGATAATTAATCTCGTCGAAGAGATGTTTCTGCGCATAGGCGGTAAAGATATTTGTTACACCGGGATCGAATCCTGATCCGAGAACTGCCATAATCCCTTTTTCTTTGAATCTTTCCTGGTATGCCCATTGCCAACTGTATTCAAAATGGGCTTCATCAATGGGCTCATAATTGGCAGTATCTATGTAGTGGACTCCTGTTTTCAGACAGGCATCCATAATATGGAGATCCTGATAGGGAAGGGCGAGATTGAGAACAAGGTCAGGATGAAAATTGTTTATCAAAATAGAAAGTTCTGAGACATTGTCGGCATCTACCTGTGCTGTTTCAATGTTTCTGCCATATCTTTCTTTGATATCGTCCCTGATGGCATGGCACTTTGAAAGTGTTCTGCTTGCAACCATTATTTCTTTGAATACTTCCGGAATTTGCGCGCATTTATGGGCAGCAACGGCAGCAACGCCTCCGGCGCCGATTATCATTATTCTTCCTTGATTTCTTATATTATTCATAAATATTCTCCTGAGTAATTAATCGCATGTGCTTTATTTTATATTATTTTTTTGTCTTAATATCAACTTTCAGCGTGTAAACTCAAATATAAATACAATATGACGCTGTTTTTTTGTGGCCGGCAAACAACATAATTTCGACTCTGCCGGTGGCGGGCCGCTTTAGAATGAAGAATCCTGAGGAGTAAAACTATGCTACTATATGATACCCGCCGTCAACATAGTGAATTCCGCCGGTGATATTTTTTGCCCCTTTGCTGACAAGAAAGGCGGCAAAAGCGCCCACATCCTCGATAGATACGAGATGATGTTCAGGGGCAAGCGATGCGGCTCGTTCCATGAGAGCATCAAAATGGTCGATGCCTGACGATGCTCTTGTTGATATCGGCCCCGGTGAAAGACAGTTGACGCGGATCATTTTTGGACCAAGTTCAGCAGCCATGTAACGGACAGAACTTTCAAGGGCAGCCTTTACAGGCCCCATGATATTATAGTTCGCTACCACCTTTTCCGAACCGAAGTAGGTAACAGTCAGGATGGATCCGCCGGATTCCATGAGTGGTTCTGCGAGTCTTACCGTATGGATGAATGAGTGGCACGAAGTTGCCATGGCCTGTAAGAATCCTGCTTTTGAGCAATCTGTTACCCGTGCATGCAAGTCTTCTTTGGGAGCATATGCAATGGAATGCAGAACAAAATCAAGCCTTCCCCATGTCTGTGATATTTTCTCAAAGACAGCCTCTAACTGACCCTCTATTTCAACATTACAAAGCATAAAGATAGGACATTCCAACTCCTCCGCAAGGGGTTTTACAAATCTTTCAGATTTCTCGTCGAGATATGTAATAGCCAGATCGGCGCCAAGGGCATGGAAGACTTCTCCGCAGCCGTAGGCGATGCTCCGTTCGTTGGCAATCCCCAGTATTAGCCCTTTCTTCCCATCAAGAATCTTTTTCACATTGCTCCCTTCTTTTTCCATAGCATGCCCCCGGTATTTTGAATTCATATTACATGTCTTCCAAGTATACGTTAGAAAGACTATTTGTCAATACCGTTAACGGTCTAAGGCAGATTAAATCGGCGGTTCTCAGCTTCCTTTTTTGACCAGCTTGGCTGCCTTTTTATCTTGTTTGGCAAAAGTTTTCAGGGTTTTTTTATCCGGAGTTCCGATAGTAACAGGCGACGGTGCATGTGAACTATTTACGGCCTGTACAGGGGGTTCTGCTTCAGGCATGGGCGCTTTGGGAAGGCCATTGTTGTTTACTCCCTGCTTTTTTGCCCTGGCAAGACGAACTTTTGCCATAACTGCCTGAGCCATGCTTTTGCCGAACTGACCGATAAAACCGGCAACCAGAACAATAACAGCCCATTTGAGAATGGACCATGTACCTATATTATTAATTATATCATGCATATCTTCATAAATTTAAAATTATCTTGAATTAAAACATAAAGGGAAGGCCAGGCAAAAAGAATTAATTTTCTAAATCCGGTATCTTTACAATTTTACCACTCATAGCTGATACATTTACATGATGATGCCTTTCAACTCATCCATCAGTTCCTTTACGTTTGTAATTTTGTCAACCCTGTAGCCATTTAGGCCTACCGTGTAGAGAGGCTCTTCCTGGGGAGAGTAGTCTGCTGAACTGAGAAGGCCGTTACAAATGCAAAAATATCCTTTATTATCTGTTTGCGCATTACATTGCGTGTATTTACCGTTTTTATCTCTGGTGAGTACATACCCTTTATCGCATTTTAGTTTTCTCTTTCCATTAAGCGTGGAGACAAACATGGGCGAACTCTTTATAACTACAAAAGGCAAACCGCAGGGGGAGCCGGGTTTTTCTACAATGAGTATGTCTTCTTTTGTAGCGTCAACAACGGCCTGTTTGTATGCCTGGGTTGCGCTGCTTTCCTCTGTTACAAGAAAACGTGTTCCCATCTGAACTCCATCCGCACCCATCTGTATAAATTCTACAATATCTTTATGTGTATAGATGCCGCCGGCAACTATGACAGGAAAACCGCCATGTTGTAAAGCCACCTCTTTTACAGGAGGAAATAGATTTTCCAATTTGTTTGATTCGAGGTTTATCTGGTCAAACCTGAACCCGAGATGTCCGCCTGCAAGCGGCCCTTCAAGAACAACAGCGTCAGGTCTATGGCCGACCCTTTCCCATTTTTTACATATTAATTCAAGGGCTCTTGCCGATGATACAATGGGTATTAGAGCTGTGTCTCCAGGGTCCTTTATGACGGGGAGGTTGAGGGGGAGACCTGCTCCGGAGATAATAACATCTGCATGTGCATCAATGGCTCCCATTACAGAAGCTTCGTAATCCTGCTGAAGGGCAACCATGATATTGATTCCGACAATCCCGGTTTCGGACTTTGCAATTGATATTTCTTCATAAGCAGCTTCATAAGTGTTCAGGGTTTTGCCGGTTCTTTTTGAAACAAGCCTGTCGAGGGCGGCGCTTGAGATAATGCCAACCCCTCCTTCCCTGGCAACTGCCCTTGCAAGAGGCGCAAGAGATACGCCAACCCCCATTCCTCCCTGGATTATGGGGGATGTTATGGTTTTACCTTTTATTTTTAATGACGGCAATATCTGTCTTTTTGTAATATCGTTATTTTCCATCTGCTCCTTTTCCTGATAACGTAATAACGTCAGTTGCCGTAAATTAGTCTATACGTTTTTGCTGTCTTGAACTTATAGCTGTAGGTAGTAATGACTAAGAACACAACTATGTACTTTATCATACTATGATAAGATATTGCAAAAGAATATGCATGACTTTTATAATTTATTCCACAGATGCAAGGGCTTGTCGCCTGTGTTTGCTATATTGTATCCGTACACATTTTAAGGATTCATATAAAAGGCTTTCTTTTTAATAACAATTAATTTATGATACTCAAATGGCTTGGGCATGAATCTATGCCTCAATGTTTCGTTATGGAGTAGATGTGCTTCCCTGCTTCTATCTCCACGAGGAGCATAAAATTAAAACAGGAGGACAAAATGCAGGGTGGCAAACTTTATGTTGGAAATCTTAGCTATTCCGTAACCAGTGAGCAGCTTAAGGAGCTTTTTTCGACGTGTGGAGAAGTTAGAGAAGTAAAAATTATTGAAGGCAAGGGTTTCGGTTTTGTCGAAATGGGAACACAGATAGATGCAGAAAAAGCAAAGAAAGATATTGGCGGTACGCAGTTTATGGGACGCTCAATCACTGTTGAGGAAGCACGCCCTCAGAGAGATAAGCCAAGAGGTGGAAGAGGCGGCAGCGGCGGTGGTTTCGGCAGGAGATATTAATTCAGCAAAATTATTTATTAAATTAATTTCCACAGCATCTTACAGCAAGGACAGCAGGAGGAGATATTAATGAGACAGGCAAAAATGAATGACCTTGTAAAAGTGCATTATACAGGGTCATTAAAAGACGGTACTGTCTTTGATTCATCATTGGACAAACAGCCCCTGGAATTCAAGATAGGACAGGGAGTAATAATTCCCGGGTTTGAAAATGGTATAATCGGGATGAAAGAAGGGGATACAAAAGTTGTTTCAATCACGCCGGAGGATGCTTACGGTTTATACAGGGATGACCTTGTAGGTGTTATTGAAAGAGTGCGGGTGCCTAATAATATTACTCCTGAAGTTGGAATGGTGCTCAAAGTCCGTTCCCCTGAGGGAGAAATGATTAAGGTTACAGTCAAGGATGTCAGCGAAACAGGCGTGACGCTTGACATGAACCATCCGCTTGCAGGAAAAGAACTTATTTTTGAACTGAATCTTATTGAGGTGATTCCGGAATAGAATCCAGAGGCCTTATCCCCTGTAATTTTAAATATATCAGTATCTCCCGCCTACCTTTATTTTTGCTGATATTGTATTTACCTTTATGAGTTTAATGCTCGTCATTTTTTTTCTTTTATACAGCCTGACACATCTTTACCTCTATATGAAAGCAAAATACGCCTATCGTTTCGGCATGAAAACCGGCATTTTTATTGTTATTTTTATGACAATAATGATTTTTGCCCCTGTAATTGTAAGAATGTGTGAAAAGGCCGGGCATGAGCGTTTTGCCGGAATTACGGCATATACAGGTTATACCTGGATGGCAGTATTATTTCTCTTTTTTTCCTTTTCTCTCTGTATCGATTTCTGCAGGCTATGTGTATACGTTGCAGAACGTATATTTAAAACAGAATTACTGCCTGCACTCCATGTGCGTAAGTGCTTTTTTGTGGCGCCTTTAATCTGCTCATTATCTATCGTTGTATACGGCTATTATGAAGCAGGACAAATAAAAACAGAGCATGTGGTTGTAAAAACAGACAAAATACCAAAAGAACCGGGAAACTTGAAAATAGTACAGATTTCCGATGTTCACCTCGGGCTTATTATCCAGAAAAGAAGTCTGGAAAAAATAACTGCTGAAATAAGAAAGATAAATCCGGATATACTTGTATCAACGGGAGATATTGTTGATGGACAGATAAACCATCTTGGCGAACTCATAGATTCTTTAAAAAGTATTAACCCGCCCTATGGTAAGTTTGCTGTATTGGGCAATCACGAATTCTACGCAGGCATAGAAACATCTCTTGATTTCATGAGAAAGGCAGGATTTGAGGTTCTCAGGGGAAGAAGTGTGCTTGTCGGGGGAATTGTAAACATTGCCGGTGTTGATGATACCGTAAGGATGCCTTATGACTATGTGAAAATATCTGAGAAAGCGCTGCTTTCCGGTGTTTCGAAGGGGCTGTTTACAATATTGCTCAAACACAAACCGATAATAGACCCGACAGCTATAGACCTCTTTGATTTGCAGCTTTCCGGACATACCCATAAAGGACAGATTTTCCCTTTCAGTTTTATTACCGGGCTCTTTTTCCCTATGCAAAACGGATATTTCAAACTCAGCAATGTTTCATCTCTGTATGTTAACAGAGGCGCAGGCACATGGGGCCCGCCGATTCGTTTCCTGTCGCCGCCTGAAATAACGATTATTGAACTTGTACATACATCAAATTGATGAGATGCAGTAACGCCTGATTATTTTTGATATATGATTTTCTTGATCCTCCGGCAGAAGCTGAAATTTTATACAGGTTTATAGGGTTCCGATAAAAACGTCTTGTATTAATATCCGGCAACGACAATAACGATATCATGTTTGTTGGGCCGGATGAGTGTTTTCAGACTTTACGACAATTTATTTTCAGCATTCAACCCATTTTCCCCAAGCAAGCTATGCGGGTTTTTCGTTACATTTGATTGATTTTATGGACAATCACAGCTATACTTAAGCCGTGGAAGATGAATACTTTATGAAACTGTGCTTAGATGAAGCAATGGCAGCCTTTATGTCGAATGAGGTTCCTGTCGGAGCAGTCATGATATCCCCGGACAATCAGGTCATTGCTAAAGCGCATAATATGACCATACATAAAAATTCGCCTCTTGCCCATGCTGAAACGGTTGTGATGGATATGGCGGCAAAAGCGCTCAATAATTTCAGATTAACCGGATGTACTCTTTTTGTCTCAAAAGAACCGTGCATTATGTGTGCCGGGGCGATTATCGAGGCAAGGATAAAGAGAGTTGTCTTCGGATGCTACGATTCGAAGAGAGGAGCTCTCGGCTCCTTAATTGATGTAAACAAACTGGCTTTTAATCACAAGTTCGAAGTCCAGGGTGGTGTATTGGAAAATAAGAGCAAAACTCTGTTAAAAGAATTTTTTCAGATAAGGAGAGGTACCGAAGTGGCCATAACGGGGCCGACTCGAAATCGGCTGTACGCCTTGTAAGCGTACCGTGGGTTCGAATCCCACCCTCTCCGCCAATATTATCTTGATTATATTAATGTCTCCACAAAAAAGTTTTTTCTTTTTTTTCTCAGTATTTATTTCTTTCATCGACTTAATTTTTTCTTGCATTTTGCAGGTTATGGTCCAGGAATAAAGAGAGGATTGATTTGCCTTGTGTAACAAACCTGTTATGGAGCCTTTTCCGGCTATTTTTCAGGTGTACTTTTTTCTCAGTGCGCTCTTCTGTCGGATTAGATGCTGTGTGAGGGTGTCAGTCTGCCTGCATCTATCATCCTCAGGTAATTCTTTATTATTATAGATAATCTTATCACAACACTGCCCGACCCATCCGTCACCAAACCGGATAAGTTTTACTTCTTTCCCGCAAAAAACACAGATGATAACATCCATATAGCCCTCTCTTTATGCATAATGAGTCATCGCAATAAGTTGTTTTACCCCCCAAAACCTTCCTATTTTTTTAGCATAAAACAACAGAATTTAAATGATAGTTTATAATAGTAGAAATAGGAAATATATTACCCCATTATTTAAATGTCTGCAGGTAAGACTGAAGATTGACCTTCTGATTTGTAAGATTGAGTTTATCTCTTATATTTTTCCTGTAGAAATTAACAGAAGCCGGTGCTATCCCGATAATTTCAGCTATCTCCTTCGTTGATTTGCCGTTTTTTATTAAGTTGGCTACCTGGATTTCCCTGGGGGCAAGGTTGAGTTGTTGCACCCGGTGCAGGAAAGGGGACATGATTTCGTTGAGGTTAGCTTCCATGATGGTAACGTAGGATTGCTGCCTTTCATCAAGACGGCTTTTCTTCATCTTTTCTATGTAGGGCAGTATAAGCTGACTGGCATTTGATGTAAACCGTTCTTCAAGTTCTTCTTCATCCTTTGTTTTTTGCTGTAACAGTACTTTTAATGCAATATTGAGTTCCTCAAGGGTTTTGGATTTATTTTCAAGATCCCTTTTATTTTGTTGAAGTTCGGTTAAGATCTGTTTCTGTTCGGTAATATCACGGTCGCTACCCCGATAGCCCAGCAGCGCGCCTTCCTTGTCGAAGTAGGGGAAACCGTTTGCCTCTTGTAAAACCGTATGGCCATTCTTGTGAATGTATGTGCCTTCGAGGGATCGGATGGGCTTTTTCTCTGCAACAAGTTTTTTAAATATTGCCGATGTACGCTTCGATTCTTCTGGGGACATAAATTCAAAAGGACGTTTTCCCAGGACTTCTTCGGGCTTATAGCCAAGAATATTGTATATGCGGGGGCTTACAAAGGTAATGACGCCATTGGCGTCAGCCTCCCATATCGATTCACTGACAGTTTCCACAAGGGACCTGTATTGTTCTTCCGCTTTTTTAATGGCTTCTTCAGTGCGCTTACGTTCGGTAATATCATGCACCATTGCCTGAATAAGTTTCTCTCCTTCTACCTCAACAAAATGCATACTTATCTCTGTGTCAAAAACGGTTCCATCCTTCCTGATATATTGCCATTCAAAGCGCTGAGGAGAACCTGAAACAGCAGCATCGATCTTCCCTATAGCTTTTTTTCTGGATTCACTGCCGTCAGGCTGGAAGGGAGGGGAAAACTCATAGAGGATCCTGCCGATGATCTGTTCCCTGGTACACCTGAACAATTCAAGGGTTTTTGCATTGCAATCAATCAAAATATCCTGTCTTGTAAGGAGTATCGCGTCATTTGCATTTTCGAAAATACTCCGGTATTTATTTTCTGAGGTTTTTAATTGAACGGTACGTTCCTCAACCAAGTGTTCAAGGTGGTCACGGTATTTTTTCAGTTCTTCCTCAGCCTGCTTCTGCTCGGTTATATCCCCGACGAAAGCCAGTACGGCTGGTTTGTCTTCCCACTGTATCATTACTGAATCTAATTCCAACCATCTTGTATTTCCAAGGCTGGTTAGAATTCTGAATTCATACTTAGTTGGAAATTCCTCCCCCTTCATCCGCCTCATGTGGCATTCCAAAACCATATTGCGATCGTCAGGGTGAATAAATTCTGTGAAGGGTAATGTTGTAAGGTCATGCTTTGAATGACCTAATATCGCCATAAACATAGGATTTACATACTTGAGCATGCCGCTCTGGGCAACAAAGATGCCTTTATTGATATTCTCCACAAGTTTACGGTATCTTTCCTCGCTTTCATGGAGTGCTTCCTCTGCAAGTTTGCGTTTGGTGATATCTGTAACTATTCCTTCCATTGTTGCAGGTAACCCATTTTCATTGCGAATTAGCACGTTTCTCTGATATAACCATCTTTCCCCGCCGTTTTTATGTATAATTTTATATTCATAGAAAGGCGGCATCTCTCCCTGTAATAAATTATTCCATTGCTCATTGAAATATTCGGCAAAATCCGGATGAATTATCCGCTGCAGGTTCATAGAGCCGTTATAGCATTCTTCAGGGGTGAAGCCGGTTATATCATATGAAGCCGGGCTTACATATTCATATTTACCATCCGGCAAAGACATGCGGTATATCAAATCCTGTGCATTATCTGCTAATCGCCGGAATCTGTTTTCGCTTTCTTGAAGCGCCTCTTCAGACTGCTTACGTTCGGTGAGGTCACGCACTGCCGATATTCTGAGCTGCTTTCCATCATTTTCAAATTCACGCGAGTTCACTTCAATGGGAAACATACTATTGTCTTTTCTTAAGCCCAGCGTTTCATATACACCCTCTGTCCTGGTACGCATTTTCTCTATCGTGAAAGGTCTTTTTTCAGGCACAATGAAATCAGTTGCCGGTTTTCCCCTCAGTTCTTCGCCCTCATAGCCGAATAGACGATTAAGGGCTTTGTTCGCGTCGACAATAATGCCGTTTTCTGAAAAAACAATAGCCTCAAGAGATGCCTCTGAAAGGCTCCGGAATCGATGTTCATTTTTTTTCAGATCTTCTTCCCTCTGTTTGTAATCTGATTCTGATTGTTCATATTTTTTGATTTGTTGTTTTAAAGCGGATATCTCTTCAACCAGCGCTGAATCATTTCCCGACGTGTTTTTCATATAGTTTCTCCATGGTGATAAACAATACTGAGATATTGCAGGATATTAAGGAGTTGACCCTGTATCTTTCAGGGGTGCCGGAAGCATATCCCTGTAAAACATAGCTCTCCATTAATCGCATATAAGGTCGTTGGTGGCCTGCTCCTCCATATTGTGCCATCGCTAAAGTTTAGTTTATCCATTAAAAGAATGTGATTCTGAATCAATATAGCATTGGGGGCAGGCCAGGTGCAATATTGAGAAATCCATTTCTCACGGCAAAGTTCATCGCAGGGAGAGTGACAAAAATCCTGAAACCGCATGGAGCGCTCAGCCCGATACCCGTGATAACTTAAGGTAATATTGCCATGCTATATATAATATTTACATATTTTACGTGAAACTACCAGACCTCAGGGAAGGCCATATTTGTATATATGTCTTCAAGTCTGTTCTTGTGTCCCCGCTCCATAGATGCAAGCTCCAGGAAGGTGTTTTTCTGAACATCGTCTGTACTGACATTGGCAAGCTGGGTATACATTTGCATGGCTTCGAGCTCTTTTTTGATAGCGATTACCAAACCATCAAGGGGTTTGAGATCCACAGTCAGCGGGGGCGCAGGAAGTGCGTCTACAACCTTGTAGTCCTTTGATTCCGAAAAATGCATATCTTCCAGAGATCGGCCAAGGAATGCTTGTAATAAAGCTCCATGTTTCTGCTCATCTTCAGCAAGTCCTTTAAACAATTTTTTTAGTTTAGCGTCATTCGATTTTTCGGATACGGAGCTGTAAAAGGCATATGCCTCATTCTCGCAGTTAATTGCAAAAGAAATTATGTCCTTAAATTCATTCTTATTCATTATCCCCTTCTCCTTGGCGGCATGGCCCTTTAATTAAACAAAATTGTGTGCATTCAATTCACTAAAAGCCTTTAAATCGTACGATAACATCATAAAATCCCGCTTCATTTTTGATGTATAACACGGCATATTCCCGACGTC
>Ga0351906_1128_pt1 | contig 20895 bp, 23 predicted proteins | sample BONcelHT113001E5_FD_206866 | JGI IMG/M metagenome (GOLD analysis project Ga0351906, IMG submission 206866) | Enriched cells from coal bed in the Powder River Basin, Montana, United States - BONCAT cells T11 rep1 HSBNCT.T11.300.1.E5 ... | reverse complement strand
CCTTCAATGCTTCTTCAAACTGGGGCGTCCTTTTATAAGGAATTCTGGTGGTTCTGCGTCGCAGAATAGCGCCGTGTAGTTGGTAATCTCCCAGAACACGCATGAAACGGGTCTCATTTCTGAAGGAGCAGTGCAAAGAAGCTGCGTAGTTGTTCATATCAAACTTATAGTTCATCTGTAGAAATCTGTTACCCAGACTTTCCGAATAAATTCCTTCTCCTGTGCTGTCGGCAAATCTGACCAATCGGTTATAAAATCGTCGGTAGGTGGTGCGTGTATTTTCTGAATAGTTTAATTTTTCAAGTTGTCCCAGTACTTCTGATACAAGGTTTCTGATGGATCTTTCCGGATTCATAAAAGCCCTCCTTCAATGTGATGGATGCGCAAGCATCACATTCATCGTGAAGGATTATGGAAAGTAATTCCATTGTAAAACTTGTTATTTCAGATAGTTTTGCGCTCAACTTTACATAACTGATTACTTTGCATAATTCCCTAATCCCGGAGGCCCGAACAGAAGTATATTCATGCGGTTATCCAGCCAGGCAAACTCAAGCAGTTGTGATATGTCCATCTTTGCAATGCCTTTTATATTACCGAACTCAAAGGTATTGATTTCTTTCACAACCGGGAAATGGGCTCCTGTCATGTTCCGGTTGTATTTCTTTTCTACCCGGTAACTCAGTTCAGCGGCAAGAAGGGTATTCAAAAAAGCGATATACGATTGTTGTCTGCTTTCCGCATCATTCACCGCTTCATCAATTTTCTGTACAACTCCTTTTAATTTCAATGTTGTCAATTGGTCCATCACCTGTCCGTAGGCCTTCATTGTACACCTCCGGGAATGTTTACCAGTACCAGGTATGGCGCAAGATCAGGTTTTGAAACCGTAAGACCTGCGGCAGTTGCAGTAACCCCGGTCCTGGTTGCAAGTATCGGCTTTTCTTCACTGTGTTTTCCGGCTTCCAGAAAATACCGGTAACTGCTTTTCAGATTTCCCATGGAAAACATATTATTCTCAATGCAGTATTGCAGTGACAGGTCAAATGCTTCAGAGTCAGTGGCATGATCATGAAAATGCTTTCTGGCTTCCAGACACTGGTCTCTGATGTAACGGGGAAAGGTGCTGAAATTGCCGGAGAGAAACAATGTCCAGTTATCACATGTGAAGTATCCTGTAACCTCATCTTTCAGTTCTTGTACCTTTACACCCATTTCCCGCACAACAGCCCTGTTTTTTACTATTACGCCCGGTATCAGGGAGAGGGTATAGTCCGCTATTTCCTTGTTGCTATAGCGGTCAAATACAAACAGCTTATCCTCTGTCCTGTATATTTCCACTACCTGATTTCTGTATCGGTCGGGAAGGTCATATTGGCATGAATCGACTGCAATCCGACAATTGCTGTTGACGATCCTTGCTTCCCTGGCGCTTGCATGGTTTTTTCTGTAAATCGAATTTTTTAATGCCCTCAGATGCTTTCTCTCTTCCTCAATCTCTATGAGAGGTATCTTCCCTGTAGCCTGTGATATCTTTCCGTTTGCCCTGCGTTCAAGCCATTTCATCAGGTTGTCCCTTGCCTTTTGGATATCTTCGAATTCCCTGAAGGCAAAGAAATTGTGCTTTATATATTTAATGAAATTTTCAATCTTCCCCTTGCTCTCGGGATCAGCCTTCCGGCATACCCTCATTTTGAGTCCCATCTCATTGATAAAATCACCGAACACCTTTGTGTATATGATATCCCCGGAGTTCTCCTCTACAACCATAATACTGTCCTGATCTATTACCAGTTCTTCCGGTATACCGCCAAGATAGTCGAAGCAGTCAAGCAGATGCTCTACCAGATCATAGGCGGTAAAGGGTCTTTCCTGCAGTGCTGTATATTTGAAACGGCTCGCTGATAGTACTGCTGCGAATATATAGTACTTTCCACCTCTCTGGTTCATCTGTTCACCGAAGTCAATCTGTAATTGAAAACCGTAGGGCATATCTGCCACCCTGGTGTAATATCGTTTTTTATCTGATAATGTCAGTTGTCCGGTCTTTTGAAGATATACTATGTAATTCCTCAGACTGTTCTCATTCGCCGGCAGTTCCTTATGCGTTTCCTCAAGATAATCATATACTGCTGATACGGGCAGCCTGATATAGTCGTTGTTCCGGTATAGATTGAGAATCATTGTTCTGAAAGAATCAAAACCTTTTTCACGGTTTTGTGATCGTTCCAGATAGCGCCGATATTCTTCTTCATCCATGGCGCAGTATTTGATGACAGTCCTTTTGTCTACACCCAGCTCTCTTGAGATACGATTCTTCCCGTATCCCTGTTTCTGTAATCGTTTAATTTCGTGGTACATGTCTTTTTTCACCACCTGCCGGATCTCCTTTAGTGACTTTTTCTAAAAGATATCCCATTTCCATCTTATCCAGGTGGTGTATTTCTGTTTGAAGTGCCTGGTGTATTTCTATTTGGAGATGGTGGTGGAATTCAGCTTATCATTTACACCTCGTTTTGGCAGGCGCAATATGGTCCTATTTTCAAGGGTTTTGGCCGAACATAGGCGTAGCAGCCGCAAATACCGCTAAGTGGATGGTGGTTAGAACACCAACACCGAACTTCTTACTGATAATCTTTTCAGTTTGCGCCCTCGCGTTGTTGGTAATTGGTACTATCATACTGTGGGCCATCATCTTTCCGGGGGCGCGCGATGTGGGGTGGCGGTCGTACACTATGGATGAGTTCTTTGGTATCCGTTGGTGTTGGAGCTATGGCAGTGATGGCGCAGTTGTCGATCTTTTCTCTCTGTGCCCTGCATGTGACTATCAGGTCTACCCAATTGATGCAGGTATTTACAGGGCAGCTCCCAGGATAGCCTTTCGGTGTGAAGATTGCGGTCGGAATCTTGGCCAGTTCGAAGGTGTGCCGGAGCAGCTCGAAAGCAGGGTTATCAGGGGCATTCATAAGAAACTACGAGCGAACACATGGCCAAGACCATAAAATCGTCTAACGACCGGGTGCAGCCAATCGGCCACAAAGCGGCCTCTGGCTGACCCACGTGTTACACTTAATAATAACAGAGCAAAATAATTGCCCTCACTGTTTAAGTATGATATAATGTAATACTACAGGAGGAGATGATGGGAAAAGGAAAAATAGCGATCACGTTGGATGAGGAATTTGTTGGCGAACTGGACAGGCTTGTTAACGAACATGTTTTCCAAAACCGGAGTCAGGCGATTCAAGAAGCTGTGAGTGAAAAGCTACTACGAATGAAACACACCCGACTGACAATGGAGTGTTCCAAACTCGATCCTGCCTTTGAAAAGGCAATGGCTGAGGAAGGTTTGGCTGAGGACGTGAACCAATGGCCGCAATACTGAGAGGGGAAATTCGGTGGGCAGACCTTAACCCTGCAAGAGGTTGTGAACAGTCAGGGTTGCGGCCTGTTTTGATCTTGAGTCATGACGTTTTCAACGACCGCTCAGGTACAGTTATAGCTGTGGCAATTACGAGCCAACCTCAAAAAGCCGGGTTTCCGTTAACACTTGAACTTCAAACCCGAGACATGCCGAAGCGGTCATGGGCTAAGATCAGTCAAATTCGGACACTCTCCGTTGAAAGAATTGGAAAACTGATCTGTAAAGCATCTCGGGAGGAATTGACTCAAATTATTGACGGATTGAATGAAATCATTGCTTAACAAGGCGGTGCAGCGCATCCGCATAGCGTCGCGCTGACCTCATCGTTGGCCACACGACTGAATCTTGACAAATCGCTGCCTAAGATGTACAGTTGAATGTACACATTAGGAGGCATTAAATGAAAAGTGTTGCGTTCACAGATTTCCGAAAGAAGGCTTCAGACTTATTAACCGAGGTAGAGCACGGGGAGACACTTATTCTTCTCAGACGCGGAAAGCCGGTAGCTGAAGTAGTCCCATTTTCTGACAAAGCACAGAGAACTCCGGCATGGAAGCTATCAGGAATCCGTTTGCGTATCCAGGGAAGCGATCTGTCTTCAGCTATCTTAGAAGAGCGCGAGACGGAATTGTGAAGCTTGCAGTTGATTCATCATCGTTTGCCAAGAGATATGTGCAAGAAATCGGGAGTGAAGAGTTGCAACTCTTTCTGGAGGATGCTTCGGAATTAGCTTTTTCAGTTATTCTGGTGCCTGAGATTATTTCCGGCTCAACAGGAGGCTGAGAGAGCGCAAACTAACTGTCGCTGATTATCGGGCTGTTAAAAACCAGCTTTTGGACGACGTCAGAGACACAACGATTTTGCAGACAACTCCTTCCATAGTCTCACGTTCGGTAAAGCTATTGGAAAGCAATACGTTACGTGCACTGGACTCTCTTCACGTCGCATGTGCTCTTGAGTGGAGGGCTGATTTGTTTGTCACTTCTGACAGAAGGCAATTCATGGCTGTAAAAAATTCAGGTCTTCACGCTGAATATATCGGCCAACCAGACGTTGGAGTCAATCAGCAATAAAACCTGCCTCTGGCTCAACTTAATGTTGGGCTTGTAAATATAGGCAAACATATCAATTATATGGTAATATATGAATTATGAGTCCTTCAGTTTTCAGAGAGAAAGGATATCGGTTTTATTTCCTGTCAAATGAAGAAGATAGAATCCATATCCATGTAACTTGCGAAAGTGGAGAAGCAAAATTTTGGCTGGAACCTATTATATCATTGGCAACATATCACAAACTGAAACCGAAAAAACTGGGTGAAATCCAGGGAATTGTTGAGGAGCATAGAAATGAAATCATCCAAGCATGGAAAAACCATTTTGGTAAGCGTTGAAAACATTACTCCTTTCGGTATTTGGCTTTTTGTGAAAGGAAGGGAATATTTTCTCAGCTACAAAGATTATCCTTATTTTAGAGATCAAACTCTAAAATCAATACAAACTGTTCAATTACTTCATGATTTTCACCTATACTGGCCTGAAATAGACGTAGATTTAGAAATTGATAATCTCGAAAATCCGGAGAAATACCCTTTGAAGTCAAAAATACCAAAACCTCATCTAACAAGTCAATCCAGCCAATCATCCATAAAGAAGGCCTCTCGCTGATTTTGGTGTTAGGCTTAACCATTTACATGTATTACTATCTTACCTAATTTAGGTAAAAAATTAATGGATAGAAAGTATAAACTCAATCCAATATATTTGAATTATCATCACGAAACATTGCTTAGCCTTGCTAAGGCGGAGTACAGGGGGAGGTATCCAAACAATATAAGGTCTGAGAAGAATTCGCTCGATTTTTGTATTATCTATTTCGGGGCAATGATTTTATTGTTTAAAAAAGCCTAACAAGGGCATTCAGGCGGACGGCCTACGGCCGCGTGATGACTGCTACTTCGGATTGAATATGATAAGGAGGAATGTTATGAAACATTTCAGGTGGCAGATTATGGCAGGCGGCGCGCTACTTTGTATATCGTGCTTGCTATATGCGCTGCACTACGTTATTTTCCGCGATATGCACCATATTCTCATTTTTATGATGGGAGAGTTCGCTTTCCTGCCGGCGGAGATTCTTATAGTAACGCTCATAATTGACCGGATGCTCAAGGCACGGGAAAAAAAGGCCCTGCTCACCAAACTGAATATGGTCATCGGTATTTTCTTCAGTAAAATGGGAATCGGTCTTCTGCAATACCTGTTAACTTTCGATAGAAATACGGCAAGCCATAGAGATTATCTGATTTTCACAAATAATTGGGACAAAAAAGCTTTTGGAAATGCCCTGGCGATGATCAAAAAGGTCCCCCGTGATATAAATAGTCAAAGCGGCGACCTGGCAAGCTTGAGACACTTCTTAAACGGTGAAAAGGATTTTTTATTGACGCTTCTTGGGAACCCGAATCTTCTCGAACATGAAAACTTTACCGACCTCCTTTGGGCGGTTACCCACCTTTCGGAAGAACTTGCACTGAGAGGGGATTTAGACAAACTCTCTGAGGCCGATTACAGCCATATCAGCGTTGACATTACAAGGGCTTATGTACTCCTTCTTACCGAGTGGCTGATTTATATGGGGCACCTGAAGAATAATTACCCACACCTGTTTTCGCTTGCGGTGAGGACCAATCCCTTTGACCCGAACGCCTCGGCAGAATTTCAATAGACCGGGAAATCTGAGATAGAAATGAGGGATGGGCCTATTTTTCTTAATCTTCCGGATATGCTTTCAAGAAAGCCGGGGGAATGATGTAAATATATATAAATACATTTCCCATCGTTCTCCCGGCGGCATCTTAAATATTATTTATTATTACAAATGCTACCGGAGCCTTTCTTCCGATAGATACAGGTGGTCTGTTTCTACTTCCACCAAAGCCTCGAATATCTGTTTTATTCTTGCGTCGTCAGCTTCTTCAGCAGCTTTTCTGTAAAATGCGATTGCCCGCGTTTCACGATCATGGGATTCCTGCAAATTTTTCGGGTTTTCTGTAAAACAGGTTTCATTTCCTGCAGGCACGGCAGGAAGTTTCAATATCTTTTTCCAGATAGCTGCGTGTTCCGCCTCAATTTTGGCTAATGCCTTGAAGAGGAGTTTTCCTTCTTCGTCATCAGTTTTGTCGGCAGCGCACAGGTAAAAGGACGAATTGCTTACTTCAACTTTCAGGGCATATTCCGCGTTGGCACGGTCTTTATCGCTCAGGGAGACATTGAAGCTTACCTTCGCATCTTTTGCTTCGTTTATGTAAGACAGGTGGGCGCCGCAGAAGGGGCAGTTTGACGGCGGGTTATCCCCCACGTAAGGATCTCCGCAAATTATACATCTCCACAGTTTTGTCATATTTCTCCTCCTTTATTGTCTTAAGGTTTTGTAAAAAACTTTCATCAAATTATTTTGTTTCTTGAGCAGTTTTGTCTGCTTTTCACTTGGTCGGTCAGCGGCATTTCGGAAATATTGATCTGCGGCGGTCTGCTGCGCTTTGCGATCCTCCATCGTACATTTAGTACGATTACGGCCTGCAAATCTCGCAGCCCATCCACATCTGCAAAATTTCCGAAATGCCGCTGACCACTCAATCCGAATTCACATATACGCTTATGTGAATCCGGAATAAAGAAGGGGGTGAATTTATTCATTTTCAATTCTATTATCTACCTCTCCCTCATTTTTCCTAATAGAGGCTTATCTACAAACAAACCTCATACTACTTTTTCTTACAACTCCTGACAATACCTATTGTCTTTAACTAAGCAGATTTCTCAAAAGAGTTTTTGGGCGCGCCGCAGACAGGGCAGCACCAATCTTCCGGCAATTCTTCGAAGGGCACCTTTTCGACTTTCTCATCATATTGAAAACCGCATACAGAGCATGTCCAGACCATAAATTCCTCCTTTTTGATTTTTGTCGGCTCCATTTTTCCTGATGATTTAAATCTTACGCAGCCTCAATATCTATTCTAATATTTTCAGGCAGGGTTTGCACTTAAAAATCACATTTTGTTTTGCCTGTTCATTATGTATACTATGTCTCGTTGTGTAACTGAAGGAGATATGTATAAGAGCAATATGAACAAAATCGTTTGGGGCTGTACAGCAGTTTGTTCTATAATAGGCGCTGTCATTCTCCTGTGTTTTTCTGGAAAGAGTGAGAATGTAAAGATAAAAACAATGCTTTTGAGGCTGATTTATGGTTTCACGCTGTTTTTTTGCATTGCAACAGGGTTATTTGCCGCTGATGAGCCGGTGCAGGTTATTGTAGAAGGGCTTACCGGCATAGAGCGTTCCAACGTTGAAGCAGCGCTTGCCCTTCCCCAGGGGCTTGTTCATGAAGGAATAGTTGATAAAAGGTGGCTGGGGCGTTTTAATCAGGAAATCCCCGAGAAGGTGAAAAAAAGTCTTGAGCCTTTCGGGTATTTCAAAACAGATGTATCAACAACCCTCAACAAAGGGGATAACGAAAAATATCTTATACAGGTCCAGATCAAAAAAGGGGAGCCTGTCTCCCTAACGGCAGTGCGGGTAAGCGCAGCAGGGCCCGGCGCCGGGGAAAAGGCGCTCATCCAACTTATTGAAAGATTTCCCCTTCATACGGGCGATGTACTGCGTCAGGATATATATGAACGCGCGAAAAACGAATTGCAGAATAAAATGCTGGACCTTGGTTATCTTGATGCGTCTTTTTCAGTGCATAAAATCAGTGTTTCCTTAAACACCTTAGAAGCTCAGATTGACATTGTCCTTGAGACAGGTTTCCCATACCGCTTCGGGGATGTTGTCTTCTCCGGCAATATATCCTATCCGGATACTTTTTTAGGGCGCTATCTTCAATTCAAGCGAGGCGAAATATTTTCATATGAAAAGATAGCCGCTACACAGGCTAACCTGACCAATTCAGACCGCTTCAGAGAAGTGGTTATTCATGTTAAGAAAGAAAAAGCTGTTGATTATTCTGTACCCATTGAGATTGCCCTTGTCCCTTCGCTGCCGAAACGTTTTAAAATCGGCGCTGGTTTCGGCACTGATACAGGACCCCGTGGATCATTGTATTACCGGGATGTGAATATCGCCCGCAGGGGTCATGAATTACTGGCGGAAATGACCGTCAGCTCCACTTTGCAGGGAATCGCAACACGCTACACGATACCGGGTCAAAAGGATAAAGACACCCTTACATCTTTCAGAATAGCTGCCCAGCAAGAGGATACACAGAGCTATACAATAAATCTGGCAACAACGGAAGTTGAACGTTCCAGGAGTTTTGGCGCCCGCAGGGTGGGCTCCATTTTTATGCAGATGCAGAAGGAGCATTCCGAAGCAGGCAATGAACGGACAAATTCATTTCTTATTATGCCGGGAATACGGTTTTCCGAAAGACGTTTTGATAAATTGGTACGGCCGACTAAGGGATTCCATTATCAGGTGGAATGGAAGGGAACCACAAAAGAGATGGGCTCCGACACTGGATTTATGCAAGCCATATCAAAAGGAGAGATAATTATTCCTCTCCCGAAAGGTTTTTCAATTTTAACAAGAATGCAGGCCGGTGTAACCTGGCAGGGTGATCCCCTGAGGGATTTGCCTATTTCGCTTCGCTATTTTGCCGGCGGCGACAACAGCATCCGCGGCTATAAGTATCAGTCTCTGGGACCAAAGGGCAGTAATGGAGAAGTAGTCGGCGGAAAGAATATTCTTATTGGAAACTTCGAGCTGGAACGAGCTATCAGTACAAACTGGGGGATTGCCGCTTTTTATGATGTCGGCAATGCCTTTAATAATTTTTCAAATATTGACCCGGCTCAGGGCGCGGGAATGGGCTGCCGTTATTATACGCCGGTGGGTCCTATAAGATTGGATCTTGCCCGTCAGATCGGTGTTGACAGCCCCGGCTACAGGATACATTTTTCAATTGGACTGGAATTATGAGACGACGGATTCTTATATGGCTGTCCTCTGTGTTGTTTATTTTTGCTGTCACAGGAATGCTCTTCTGGAGTATGTACACAAATCACGGAACCCGGTGGATGCTGGAGTGCGTGCTCCCTTCCATACCGGCAAAAGTCCATATTCAAAAGATTGCAGGCTCTCTGGCAGGGGGTTTACAGCTTGAAGGCATAAGAATTGAGACAGAGAACTTAAAAATAGGAATTGACAGGATAAATCTCTCCTGCCAGCCCCTGTATGTTGTTACGGGAAGCATGGCTGTAAAAAAAGTTGTTGTTACGGGCATTTTCTTAGATGACAAAAAACCGGACATGAGGAAGCCTCTTGACCTTACGTGGCCTGAACCTCCCCGCTTTCTTTCACGGTTCAACGGATGGATAAAATCTTTTGAGATTAACGGGCTTGTTTATCGGAGCGGGAAGATGGAACTGAAGATTATAAATAAACTTACCACAAAAATTACCTGGTTTTTTGGAACACTGACTGCCGATAACCTGATTGCCTATTTACCTGTCGGAAAAACTGAAGGGAATATTAAGACGAGATTTTCAGGGCCCACATTCTCCGCTTCTCTCAAGATGACGCCGGAGAGAAAAATCCCCGGTATAGAGAGTCTTGCACTGACAATGACATTGAAAAAAGTAAATAAAACCGAACAGATGTCCGGTCCTTTTCAAATTGTTACCCTGACGGGTCAAAAGGAAAATCTCAAGACCGCGGGCAGGCTGGGGGTGAGAAAAAATGATTTAACTATTTCCGATCTTATAACTAACCAGGAAGGGCGCAAGGGAAAATTGCTTGCAGCAGGAGGAATAGATTTTTCTTCCGGCATTGCTCTTATGAACCTTAATATTAATGTTATTGATTTTGATTTCTCAAGGGAAATAAAGGTTGACACCTCCTTCTCCGGTACAATGGAATTGAAAAGTGATTTTATAAATTATCAGGGCGGCTACAACTTGAAGAATGCCCTGTCTTCATGGAAAGAAGCGCAAGTTAAGGGCACTTATGATATAAATCTTGAGGGCTTAAAGTTGTTGACTATGGACGGCAGGCTCCTAAATGGGACAATTAAGGGACAGGCAAAAGCCTCATGGATTAACGACATTATTCTGTCAGGTTCCTTTCAGGCCAGGGAACTTGACCCTGCAAGGATTACACCTGCATGGCAGGGTCGGATAAATATGAATTTTGAGGGGGGAATACAGTGGTCAAAGTCAACATCTCCGGAAGGAGCTCTTAAGGTCGATATTTTAAACAGTACACTTCGCAATAAAGCGCTTACAGGTAATATAGATGCAAGATGGCATGAGGGAATGCTTAATCTGGTGCGGTTTGCGCTCCATGGTAATGGTTTTGATCTATCCGCGTCAGGCGCCCTTGAAGAAAAATTGAATTACCTGATAGGGGTAAACGATCTTTCCGGATTAATACCCGGATCAAAAGGCCGTTTTACGGCAGAGGGATGGACAAGGTGGCATAAAGGGCAATTAGCCGGTACGCTGAAGGCCGGGGGAACCGGGATATCAGTTTTTGGAACAAAGACGGATTCAATTAACCTGGAAACACTGCTCAATAATAACGGCGGAGATTTGCTTAAGGGAAAGGCGAAAATCCGGGGCCTTTCATATGGCTCTTTAAAGGCCGACTCTCTTGATATGACTGTTCAGGGTACCGTTGCGGCCCATGATTTTCTCATGACAGTTGCCGCTCCGGAAGGCAAAGTACAGGCTTCTTTAAATGGCGGTTACGCAAAGGGCGTCTGGCAGGGGACAGTTTCGCGGATTACCTCCAGCGATACCCGCCTCGGGGCTTTTAACCTCCAGGAGCCTGCTTTAGTGAGGATTTCATCAGATCAGCTTACCCTGGGCAGACTGTCGCTGATCGGCAGTTCAAGGGAAAGCCTTGAAATGGATATGAATCTATCCTTTCACCCCATCCTCGGGAATATGAAGGCTAATTGGCAGGATTTGAATATGGCAAGGGCAAGCATTGTTCTTCCGGGAACTTCTGTAGCAGGCCGTACATCAGGCTCTCTTAGTGTCCAATGGCCGGGGAATAACATCATGAAGGCATCTGCCGTGGTCAGAGCTGATGATACAGCAATAAAAGGGCCTGTCAGCATCCGCATGACAAGAGCGGACGCGAAGTTTAACTGGACTGAAAAAGGGCTTGCAGCTTCATGGGATATCAAAACCGGAGAATCCGGCAGGGTGGAGGGGCAATTTTTGTCAAACCAGCCTGCCTTTATGGGAATACCTGAAACAGGCCGCTTTGATGCTGTCTGGAACGCGCTGGATGTTGATATGATAAAATCCTGGATTCATCCGGCCCTCGACCTTAAAGGGTATGTGAGCGGCAAACTGAAGGGGAGCCTATTGCCGGGAAGGAAGCTTGAAGTTTCCGGTCAAACAAAGGTATCCCAGGGGAGTCTTGCCTGGAGAGGTGAAGAAGGGCTTATCACGGCAAAGGTTGAAAAGGCCGACATGGATATGATATGGGATGAAACCTCGCTGAAAGGCAGCCTCTCTCTTTTGCTGTTAAATCGTGGTCTTCTCAAGTCAGAGTTTCAGCTTCCCATACCTGCACGCTTTCCTGTCAGGATTGAACATCAGGGCCCCATAAAACTTACGGCTAACGGGGAGGTTCAGGAAAAAGGCCTTCTTACCGCCCTGTTCCCCGGTTTGATTGGTGAAAGCCAGGGTCAATTGACCTTTGATCTTACTGCAGGAGGCACCTGGAATGTACCGGACCTCCGGGGCAATATGCGTCTTGCCGATGCCTCGGCATACCTGTATCCGGCAGGCATCAGAATAAAGGGCATAAAAGCCGAAGTGCAGTTAAAAGAAAATCTCGTTAATGTAAGTTCCTTCAGCCTTCTTTCCGGTACCGGCAGTATGCAGGGCACCGCAATGGTTTGGGTAAATGATTGGAAAATAACGCGTTATGAAGGGAAGATCAGCGGCGACAGGTTCCAGACCGTTTATCTGCCCGAACTCCGGATATTGACCAATCCTGATCTGAGTTTTAGAGGCAATATGGATAATTTTGTGTTAAGGGGTTCAATTGTAATCCCGGAAGCGCTGATTCAACGCACGGTAAACGAGGGATTTATTGCCGCAAGCTCTGACGTGGTTATTACGGATCTTCCGGAAAAACAAAAGAAGTCTTCACGAATGGGTTTTGATATGCAGGTAAATGTTGTTCTCGGCGATAAAGTTATGATTAATGTGGAAGGAGTTAACGCGCGCCTGGAAGGCAAGGTGCTCCTGACAGCCCAGAACCTTGAGAAGGTTGCTGCCAGCGGACAAATACAGGTTGCAAAAGGACAATATAAGAGGCACGGTATTCTGCTCGACATTACAAGAGGCCGTATCGTTTTTACGGGCGGACCTGCTGATTTTGCCAACCTGGATATTGTAGCCGTGCGTAAGATACGCGATGTGCGCAGGCTCAACGATATACAAGCCGGTGTGACAATTACCGGAACACCCCGCTCACATTTTGTCAAGTTATATTCTGAACCGATAATGCCCGATATGGATATTCTTTCTTATATAGTGCTGGGCAAACCTATGGACGCAGGAACTGACAGCAGTCAGACGGGACTGTTGTTGCAGGCTGCAGGAACTATACTTGCCAAGGATCAATCAGCCACCCTGCAAAGCAAGGTGATGAAATTTGTCGGACTTGATACATTTGATATCCAGTCAGCCAGCAGTAAAACCAGCAGCAGCCAGGTAAGCAGTATCCAGCCAAGGGGTATTCCCGGTCAAACAAGCAACGCTGCCGGCAGCAGTTCTGTTTCCAACTCAATAGTTACCGTCGGCAAGTATCTATCACCGGAACTCTACATTGCCTTCGGTCGTTCGCTCTTTACCGGTGATTATATTGCAACTGCAAGGTACTCATTTCTCAAAAACTGGGAAGTGGAAGGCAGCAGAAAGGGTACCGACAGTGGTGTAGACCTTTTTTACAAGATTGAGTTTAAGTAACGGTTCATGTGAAGTCGCATTCGAATGTACCGGGGGGAAGTATTTTTTCAGTAATCTTCCCGACACCGCTTTCCGGATATTAGAAACCGGTTTTAAAAGCCGTATCGTGCGAAGCATTATCAGTATTGGCTTTACAGAGAATTAAGCGATGACGGAAACTGTTTCCGTCATCGCTTTTTATATATAGTCGGGCTTCAGTTATCTTCATCGGAATTTTCCGACTACAGAAAGAGCCATTAATCGGAATTTTCCGATTAATGGGCGGAATATGACCCATCTATTTTTAATATTCATTGTATTTATAGGCAGTTATATCTATGGCACGATTCATGCTCTATGTGTAAGCAGGCAGTTCAATAAAATTCCAAAAAGGAGGAATCAGACTATGAAAAGGTTTTTAATGATCGTATTGGCAGTTCTTATGGGCGTCTCTTTGGTGGTAACCGTCTTTGCGCAAACGACTACAGATAAGCCTGCTAAAGCAGCTACAGACACAGCGAAGGAGAAGGCGGCACCGGCTCCGGCACCAGAGAAGAAGGCTGCTGTGAAGGAAAAATCGCAAAAGTTTGCAGGCGAAGTCACTGCCGTGGATATGGCTGCCAAGACCCTGGCCGTAAAGGGTAAAAAGGGAGAAATGACCTTCGATGTGACCAATGCCAAGATGAAGGCTGAACCAAAGGCAGGCGATAAAGTCTTTGTTAAGTACACGGAGAAAGACGGCAAGATGGTTGCCAAGTTAGTGGCTGCTAAGAAAGGTTCCAAGAAGGCAGCGAAGAAAGATGCAGCCCCAACCGATAAACCGGCGGCTCCGGCGCCTGCAGCGAAGTAATCAACCCGCAAAGAATCAAATAGAGTCGGGGAGAGCATATCTCCCCGACTTTTTCTCGTGCACAGTACCCGGAATTGTCTCAAACTGCTCTTCGTAAAAAAGGTTAGAATCTTAAGTTCATCAAAAAATATCTGAAGCCCGTGTTTTGTATACATTTATGTAAGGTTTGATCCTCACAAATGAGGCGTAATTGCCGTTAAAATATTTGAAACCTGTTTTAAAAACTATTTTGTCTAAAACAGCGTCCACGTTGGCTTTTCAGAGATTTAAAAAATCCGTGTAACAGTTACACGGATTTTTTAAATAAGCCTTCCGGTCTTTGTTTGGAGGCTGTCCATTTGCTCATAAACCTGTCCAAATTGCAACATTTTGCCTGCCCTAAATGATTCACCGCTCATGATACAATCAACGGAAAAATTGTGTATTAAAATCAACCGGCACAGCAACTGCCTGGATTGCCGCAACTGTTAGGACTTCCACAGCAGCCGCCGGGCATGCTTCCGCCAAAATCACTGCTCGGAGCTGTGGTGTTATGGGCTGATATGAGTTTTGCCAGGTTCCGGCTTTTGCATGATTTGCAAAGCAGCTCTTCATCCTTTCCGAAAACAAGAAATTCACTTATGTCTCCGCAATCTCCACATTTATATTCGTAAATAGGCATAATATTCTCCTCCTGTATTAATGACCGCATCCGCCCCGATGACCACCGCAGGACTGGCGAACAGTCATTTCGGGAAGTTTATTTTCTGTTAATAAAACAAGATTTTCTTTTATGCTTGAGGCGACAGACCTGAAAACTTTTATTCCTTCAGCGTTGAGTTTCATAAGGGCGCCTGCTCCTATGCCGCCGACAATAACTGCGTCAATCTGCTGTCCCCCAACGGCTGCAACGGGGTTACATGCGCCATGCGCGTGCTGCATGTCACTGTTTTTTATTGAAACTGCCTTTTCAAGCTCCGTGTCAACAACAACAAAGGCCGGCGCCGAGCCGAAATGGTTATATACCGTGCTGTCAATGCCCTCATTTTCCTGTACCGCAAAACAAACTTTCATTCATTAACCTCCATTTTATTAGTATCATCTATTATTTCTATTTTAAGAGCTTTGCCGTTAATGATGGCGTCGGCAACTTTACCTCGTGCAATATCAAGAATCCGACCGAATGTTGCCCGGGATATACTCATTTTCCCGGCAGCCTCCTCATGATAAAGCCCTTCATGGTCGGCAAGACGGATAGCCTCAAATTCATCAAGACTCAGCAAAACTTCTTCGAGGTCAGTCAGCGGAATACCCTTTGGCTTAAAGTATGAAACGTTGGGCGAACAATTGATGCACCTGCACTTTTTGGGTCTTGCCATGCAATTATTATAAGCATTTGCTCATAATAAGTCAACAGGAAACTTAATATCGGTTCCCCATTGACAAACAACGTACAATGCATGAATATAATATGTGTTTAAAAAAATATAAAGGAGAGATTATATGCTGCTGATTGAGGATCTCCAAGTTGAACTTGGCGGTAAAATGCTTTTAAAAGACATTGATCTTGTGATTAAGCCAGGGGAGACCCATGTTCTTTTTGGACCGAACGGCTCAGGGAAAACATCTCTTTTAATGACAATCATGGGTTACCCGCAGTATGTGGTTAAGAAGGGCAGGATTGTTTTTAAAGGAGTGGATATTACGCATGCGCCCATTGATGAGCGCGCATCTCTGGGCATAGGCATGTCATATCAGAGACCTCCAACGATAAACGGCTTGAAGACCCGTCAGATGGTGGAGATATGCGCTAAAAAAGGGGTTGACATTAATGAACTGGCAAAAACCGTCAATTTTGAGGCTTTTCTTGAAAGGGATTTAAATGCAGGATTTTCTGGAGGAGAGATAAAACGTTCGGAATTACTGCAACTGAAGGCTCAAAATCCTGATTTAATGCTTTTTGATGAACCGGAATCCGGTGTGGATATAGAAAATATGGCGCTTATAGGCAAAAATATTGCTGCATTATTGCAAAAAGATTCTATAAGCATTGACAGCAAACCAATAGTGCAGACATGGCGCGAACGGACCAAGATGGGTCTGATTATTACCCATACAGGCTATATACTCGACTATGTTCCTGCTGATGTAGGCCAGGTGCTTTATAACGGTGTATTGGCTTGCGCGGGCAATCCCAGAGAAATATTTACTTGTATTGGCAAATCAGGATATGAGGAGTGTGTAAAATGTTCAATTTAGATGAATTAAAGGAAAAAGCCCTTGAGGCAGTTAATAAAAAGGCATTATTCGGTGAAGATGTCGATTTAAATACTTTCGACAGAACTTTTGTCCCCCATAAATATCTTGCTGAAAAGGAATTATGCAGTCTTCCGGATGATGAGCAGTCCCGTCTTCTCATGTCGGGATTGGATGTTACCGGCAAGGGACGGGGAGGAACATACTTTCAGAAAGATACAACCGTTGTCCACTGCAACAGCATGGAAACAGGCATCGAGGTTATCCCTGTCAGGGAGGCCCTTGAGAAATATGACTGGGTTCAGGAATATTTCTGGAAGCTTGTCCCTGTAGATCAGGATAAATACACTGCTTCTGCTTTTCTTGATCTCCATGACGGCTATGTAATCAGAGCGCTGCCGGGGAGTAAAAGCGTGTACCCTATCCAGGCGTGTCTCTACATTGACAAAGAAGGGCTTCAGCAGAACGTTCACAACCTTATTATTGCCGAGGAAGGTTCTGAACTCCATATTATTACGGGATGCGCCACATCTCCAGGTCTCAAGAGGGGTGTCCATGTGGGCATTTCCGAGTTCTTTGTAAAGAAGAATGCAAAACTCAGCTTCACAATGATACACAACTGGGCGGAAGAAATGGCTGTCCGTCCCCGCTCGGTAGCTCGAGTTGAAGAAGGCGCGGTTTTTATAAATAATTATATATGCATGAAACCTGTAAGTTCAATACAGATGTACCCGACAACACACCTGGTAGAAGAAAACGCAACGGCAATGTTCTATAGTATTATCGTTGGAAGTCCTGGTTCACATTTTGATATCGGGGGAAGGATTTTTCTTAAAAAACCGGGTTGTCGTGCAGAGATTGTTCAAAGGGCAATAAGCAACGGCGGTCATATCATCAACAGAGGTCATCTTATCGGTGAAGCTCCGAATATTAAGGCGCACCTCGAATGCAAAGGACTTCTCCTTAAGGGCGGCATTATTGACTCAATACCGCAGCTCGAAGGACATGTTGAAGGCGTGGAGATGTCCCATGAGGCAGCAGTAGGAAAGATAGCGCAGGAAGAAATTTACTACCTTATGTCCAGAGGTTTAACTGAAGAACAGGCAACTTCCACGATTGTCCGCGGTTTTTTGAGTGTAGATATAAAAGGGCTGCCCCCCCAATTGAAAGCAGAGATAGACCGGGCTGTTGATACGAGCAACAAGGATGTAATGTAAGCGAATTGAAAATCGCGAGACAGAGCCTTTTGTTTTTCTTTAGAAAAAATATTGGAGCTTTCGCAAAAAAAGCTTTTGGTCAAAGCAAACCGGATACCGGCTCGCCGGTATCCGGTAATAACATAGGAGAAATTGATACGTTGTTCAGGGTAATTATATGGTCTGCTCTTTTTCTTGCCTTTTCCAATATGGCCCCGGGCTTTGCCGAAGCCTGCACGCTATGGTCTGCAATTGGCCCTGTAGTCAGAGATAAGGGAACCCTTGTTGCCAAAAATCGTGATAATACTGAGGGCTTGATTACGGAACTCAGGTTTGTCACCCGTGAAAAAGGATTCCGTTTTGTGGGACTTTTCGATATAGAGGCAGACGGATATGTTGTGTCCGGGATCAATGAAAAGGGACTTTCAGTCATCAATGCTACTGCGGCAAGTGTTCCGGATAAAAAACGTAATGTGGCGAAAGAAGACCTCACGGAAAGGCTCCTCCTTTCCTTCGACACAGTTGACAGCCTGTTAAAAGAAGAGGCAATATTTGAGAACAGTCACCCTGCCTTTTATATCGTTGCAGATACTGACAGGATGGCACTGGTTGAAGTCGCGCCGGGCAACAAAGCTTCAATAAAAATTTCGCGGGACGGTATTTTTACTCATACCAACCATTATCTGGACGAGAAACTGTTTTCATCGAATGAGCATAAAACCCCTAACAGCCGTAAGAGGCTTGATCGTATCGACCGTCTGATGAGTATAAGTCCTTTGCCGCTTACCCTTGAGAAATTTATCGCTGTCAGCGAAGATAGTGGGAACAGCCAGAGCGACAGTATTCTGAAAGTATGCGACAAACCGAAAAAAGTATGTACTCTGGCAAGTTGGGTAATTTATATACCGAAGAAGGGTTCCCCGGATTTATATGTTAAGCTCCCGGGATCAAAAGAGCCGGAAAAAATATATAGATTTATCCTTGATGACAAGTTCTGGGCAGAGCAATTCCAAGCTATATCCATTGTAAAATGAACTACCCGGCCATAAGCTGGCGGGCGAAACCACCTTGAAGCAAGCTTTGAGATATAGAACTGCGGGGCAATTCAGAGGACTTCTTCTCGTTTTTAGGACGCGGTTTAAAGAAATCAAAAAACTTCTGATATAAGGTTTTCGTCATATATGAAGCCGGCCCCTCTTTGGGGTAAAGGGCAATATCTTCGGCAATGCCTGACTCATCTTTGATAGTCTGTTCCACCCTGACAGCATCCACCTTGTCTCTTATGCCCCGTTCGTCAATTAGCTTCCATACCCGATCTCTCAGGGATGAAATTCTTTTGTAGGTATCGGTACGGACTTCAAGATAAGGTTTGCCATCCTGAGTAATTAAAACTTTAACAGGTTCATAAATAATTTCACCTTTTGTACCTTTTTCAACCTCTTCAAAAAGTTTTTCTATGTGTTCAGGAAGCATTCTGACGCATCCGTGGCTTTGAAACCGGTAAACGCTTGCCGGCCAGATAGTTTCATGGATCAATACGCCGGGTATGGATGTCTGGATTGCGTATCTGCCTAAGGGATTTTTAGGACCAGGAGGAACTGTTTCTTCAACCTCCCTCCCTTTGAATGCCATCTCTAACTGGATTGATTCCGGTACAGACCATGTGGGGTTTTTTCTCTTGCCTACTACAACGAACTTTCCGGTGGGGGTGCGCCAGTCACCGAACTCATCTTCTCTTGCCAGGCCTACGCCCACAGGATAAGTTGTCAGTTTGCCCATTTTAAAAAAGTAAAGTGTTCTGTCTGCGATGTTAACAATTATTCCGTCTTCAATAATTTGAGGAACTATTTTTCTTGTGTTGACTTTAAGCTCCTGTCCCGGCACACAGGGTGCCTTTGGATCAAGATTGTTTTCCTTCGCGATATTCTTCCAGAATACACCGAGCTTCGCGCCGATCAGTTCGAGACGGTCGCCCTTCTGAACCGTATAACGCGTTGTTCCTCCAATCATCATCTCTGCGCCGAAAGCAACCGACGCAATAAGAAGAAAGCAGGAAAATATAGAAGTTATTACAGGTATCATAAATTTAATATAAAAAATGGGGGTCAGGTTAAAAATCAGCTTTTTACCTACCCCCATTTTGTTTTGTCCAAATTTTATCAAACCGTTAGAATAGAGTCAAGGTATTAATATCCCGAAGAGCACGGCGGCTGTTTTTTTATAAAAAAAAGCCGCTTATTTTTATAAAATTATGAACTATTTCGGCTGAATCCATATATTCTTATTTTTTAGCATTTCCCAGGCATTTGCTTTATCTTCATCCTTTTTTTGATCTTCTTCCGAACCTATGGTGTATACAGTTTTATCTTTATCCCTTTTTACTTCAAGTTCTTCCTTGCTGCCTGCCAGAACTGCCGAATGGAGAAAAAAGAGAAGAAATAAATTGATTATCAATAAATATAAAAGAGAATGCCGGCCGGTGAATATCTTGTTCCTCTGCATTGAAACCTCCTCGGATGCTTAATGTCTCTGCGCCGCCCCACGTTGATTCAACGAATCTGTTACATATGTGAAGCACGGTTGTGAGTTAAACTTATATTCGGCAATAAAACTATTTTATTAAATGGAAAAATATAAGACCAAGTTGCTTTCAAAAAAAAGATGAATATTTGAAAGCTTACTTGGTATTATGCCCGGCAATTCAGACTTATAATGTTCGACAGCGACTTGGTATAAACCCCATTTTTGTTGCGGATTTTTTTCCTGTAACCGACGGGGTTTATGCAGAAACCTAATTTGCAAGTTATGCCCGGAGACCTTTTGTAGCTTCCTCCAAGGCATGTTCAAGTCTCTTTGTCTCTTCCAGGATTATTTCAATATATTTCCATCCATCCGAAGAGGGGTCCATTGTTTTTGCAAGTCTTCTCGTAAACCCGCCCACTATTGTCAGGGGATTGCGAATTTCATGGGCAACTGCCTGAAGGGCGTAAGCAATATCGTCAGATTTATCGTCTCTTCCCCGCATCGAATCGAAGGAAGGTAAATCTTCAGTATCCTTTTGCTTTAACAATTGTTCCGAAATATTGCTTAAAGCTTTATTGGCTTTTTCCATGAGTCCTGACATATCTTTATCTGATTCAACCGATACCTGGAGCGCCTTTGAGATTTCGTCAACCTCGTTCAATGCTGAAATAACAACTTCATACACCATTTC
>Ga0351906_1126_pt1 | contig 21161 bp, 16 predicted proteins | sample BONcelHT113001E5_FD_206866 | JGI IMG/M metagenome (GOLD analysis project Ga0351906, IMG submission 206866) | Enriched cells from coal bed in the Powder River Basin, Montana, United States - BONCAT cells T11 rep1 HSBNCT.T11.300.1.E5 ... | reverse complement strand
GGTAAAGAACCCGAAAGGAGAGTTAAGAAAACTTTTTAAAGGGGTTGGCAAAGATTACATCGAGAAGGTATGGCGAATGAGTAGTCACGACTATCTGACTTTTTCCTGACTCCACTATATTTTGTATCTCTTTCACTATAAGGTGGATAGTGCGAGGATCAAGACCATTTTCTATTTCTTCAATGAATATCAGGGGGGGCGGTTCCGGATGTCTCAGAATTGAGATGATCGCCAGGAAACGCAAGGTGCCGGTCGAAAACAGCCAACCTGGAACTTTGAAGTTGCCTTCTGTAATTTGCAGGTACACGTTGCGGTCCAATTCTGACGTAAGCGTTGGTTGCAGGTCTCTTGCATATGGAAGAATGTATTGAATGGTTTCCAGAATTCCATTGAATACGGAAACATCCATATTTTTAATTTCCAACAGGTATTCGGCTATATTAGAACCATCTTTGTTAAGTTTAACTCGCCCCTTCGTCCTTTTCTGCGGTATCGGTGAGGTCATAGAATTTGGATTCAACTCAAGGAATTGCCAGAGGAGAATCTTGTCAGCATGTTCGGCTGAATCCCAACGGGTTTTGCCGATGATGGTCGGATTGGCGGTAATTACGGAATGCCCATCTGCACATGCTTTTGGAATCACACTATTTTCCATGTGGTGATGGATTACCGAGCCGTCAGACTTTCTTGTAAGCAGCAGGTCTTTCCTATTAGATACAGTCTCCTCCTGGATGAAGAGTTCATTGCCGCCTTCCCCGATATTTAACATCATAGAAAGCTTGAAGTGATTTACGCTCAAGTAAAACTCAATAGGGTTAATCTGACGCGATCTTTCTGAATTTATTCTCCTGAGCAAACGACGTACGTTTCTGTTCCTTATATACTCAAAACCGCGCCAACGATTCATTGCTTCATCCAGGCCGTCCCTGATTATTGTCTGGTACGTTTCGAGCCCTTCAATGACGCTGCTTTTCCCTGAACCATTATTTCCAATGAAGACAGTAAGCGGCGTAAATTTAATGACCCCGCTGTCCTTCACCGCTTTAAAATTCCTGAGTCTGAAGGAATCCAATGCAAGTTTTTTCATCTGATTAACCCCCTTTCAACATCTCTGTAAGCATTGAGCGCGGCTACTTTTACAGGATCAGGCACAAGCGGAAATGTCGTAAGTATATAAGCAAATTCTTCTTCTGTCAGTCCATAAAGATGGGCAATAAGACCGTCCAACTCGGCGCGTAACCTTGCCCTTTTCACCGGGTCCGTAGCGCCCTCTTTGTGACTGCCGAGACCAACTTCTTTTGCAAGATCGTCAAATTCGGGGGTGGTACATATAAGGCGAGCAGCAAGCTTAATTATAGGCCAGAAGGAGGGGTCGTTTTTGGTGAGTCTTGGGATTCTCATGGCATAGACAAAGTGCATATCCACGTGCGTTGTTATTCTTAGCCGCAGTTCCCAATCTACCGCAAAGGAGTTGAAAAGACCTGTAAGAAACAATAGAGGACCGGCAGGAACATACTCTCGCGTGGTCTGGGCCGTATCGGCACAGAACCGACCGAGAGGTAGTATGCATGCGATAGCCGTTCTTTCATCCGTGCTCCGGGCAATACGGCGATGCGTAAAACGATAGGTCTGGTAGGGCAGAACTTGCCCCTCATCTTTTGTTCGTCCTAAGACTGCTTTCCGTCCAGCTTTTTCATCAATCCAGAACTTCGGGTCTGCATAAGCTGCATCAAATTGGTGTATCATACCTCCCTGAACGAGCGGCAACCGCCCCTCTTTTGGTTTGTCCTGGAACAAACCTTGGTCTGCCGTCATATTCAGTTCCTGAGAAAGATTTACGTTCCACAGCTCCCGGAGTCTGTCACCGAGCCTTGGGTATTTGAGGAATTTCCTTATTATATTAATGTCTCTCTCTTCCTTAAATTCGATGATACCAAGCATGTCAGGCGACATTTCACGTACCAAGTCAGCGCTAACCATGATGGCGCCTTCAGCTGGAAAACGTTCAAGCTCGGAGACCTCGGTTCGCATAAATGCAGTTGGAAACTGGACTGTCTGCCCTCCCTTCTTAAAGGTGAGCACGACAATCTTAAACCTACTGTCGACATTTTCAAAAACCCCTTTCCTATTCTCGATACAGAACAGGCCCGTAATGGATGTCTCACTAAACAGCATTCGACGCAACTGTGTTGAGCTTCTTCCGTTGTAGATGCCATCCGGGATAACCATGCCACAAAATCCTCCATTCCTAAGAAGCCGACATGATTGTTCTACGAATAACCGATAGAGGTTTGTTTTAGATGCCGCAATCTTCCCATCTATAATACTCACCTGATTCGCATACTGAGGTGCGGTCTTAAAGTATAGTGAAAGATGTGGATAACGGCTCAGGTATTCGAGAAATGCCTCCCTTAGCGATGGGTTCCTGAGCAAAGAAGCTTGCTCCTTCTTGAAGTCGGCCAAGTTCATTTTGTTCTTTGTGATAAGGTCGGAGTATTCTTGAAAGAATTCTTTTGCGCTTGGTTCGAAGACTTCCCACGGCGGATTTGTGATGATGGCATCAAAACCACCACGCTTGTTCAGTATTTCATCAAACTCATATCCCCAGTGAAAAGGATGAAGGGCTTCTATATCTTTCTTGGTAAGCGGTCGTTTTTTGGGCTTGCCCTCCTTGTTTTTTGCAATATCCCATGAAGATTCTTCGTATTTAACACCTAGTCCGATGAATGCTCTGAGCAGCATCTCGTTGAGCGCCTCAAGCGCCTGATCACGTTTTGATTGGATATTGTCGCGCAAGGATCGGAGGTCTGTTGTGTAGCCGGGAGCATGACGGTAGCCTTCGACGAGCCTGTTTTTTTCCGCCAGGACTTCCCTGTAGCTTTTGCGAAAAAGATCACCCTGCTTATCGAGCCTGTCATATTCCGCATCATCTACATGAAGCAGACCTATCAGGGAATTTCCTGCCAGTATGTTGAAGTCGATGTTGGGGAGGGGTTCGAGGTCCTCGGCATTTTGCGCAGATGCAACAAGGGCCAAAAAGAGTCGAAGCCTGGTAATCTCGGTTGCCTCTTCCATAATGTCCACGCCAAAGAGGTTGTCTGTAATAATACGTTTTTTGATGAAGTACGCAATAGAGCTATGTTCTTCCTTTACTTGATGGAGCCAGCCGATGAGGTTCCTGTCATTGAGAAAATCAATCTTACCGATGATGGCTGAGTAGATATTGATAAGTGTCTTCATGGCAGATACCAGAAAAGCGCCCGAACCACAGGCAGGATCAAGGAGGCTTAATCCGGGCAACACATCCATAAGCAGTTTCCTGCAAAGGGGAAGATCGAGATCTAAAAGCAAGTCTGCAACAGAATCGTATTGGCAGGGTTCCATAATGTTCGGAATGCCCGGCGTGTTTATTTTGTCGAGGATCAGCTTGTAAATGGTATGTTCGCAGAGGTATTCTGTAATTTCAGGACGGGTATAATAGGCCCCGAAGGCTTTCTGATTTATATATTTTTCAAAGATGTAACCGAGTACGTCGGGGTTGATCTCATCATCATCCCCCCCCCGGTGTATCATTCAGGTTCCATGAATAACCCTGAAAAAGCGCGAAAAGATTTTCAAACGCCATATCCGGTATATGGATATCTGCATTGCTGTTTTCGATCTGATGTGGCAGGAAAAGGCCACCGTTCAAATATTTAATATTTCCGAGAATCTGTCGTGCCTCTTGGCTACGCTCACCTTCCGGTTTTGCGAATCCTTCAAAGAACAGGATTTTAAGAAACCGGCTGTAATATTGATCCGACCCAAATCTGTTTTTGCTTTCCTGGAGCTTGTCCTGCAAGTATGTTTGATCGTTATTGTCAATAAACCCCTTCTTCTGCAGGAAATAGATGAACATAAGTCTGTTGAGCAGAACAGATGCATACCAATGTCGCTGACGGTCGTCTTCTATGCCTGAGATTAATTCAAGAAAGGCGCTGTGCTGTTCCTGAAATTCTTTATAAAACTTTTTTGTTACACGCTCAATATCCAGGGCCTGCTTGAGCCTTCGGGCAACTTCAGTGACCGGTAGATGACCTGCCTCGTCAAACTCGCTGATGTCAACCACCATTGTGCTCAGTTTGCTCAGGAAAAGATCGCCCGGCTGACCCCTGAAATAAAAATGGTCACGAGGATAATTTTTGTTCTTCTCACGTTTCACCCAGTACCACAGGCTCTGGCTGCGGTTTATATCTAAAAAAATCAAAAGATTTTCATGATGTATCTTTGAGAGCTCTTTGTATACGGCAGCTCTTGTTTTGCTGTCGGGTATCTTTCCGTCCTGCGATAAGATTTCAAAAACAGCAACCCCGGAAAGTTCCGCAACCTGTTTTCGTGTGAATTCAGAGCCATTATTTATGAAAAGAACAGATTTATTTGTCGACGGTTGAGACCATCCCAGTTCCTCAATAAAAAGTGTCTTAAAATCAAAGTTTTGAAGGATTTGTCTTACACGATTGAAGGAAAATGCCATTTTGTTAAATCACAACCTCTTTTTTATTGATAATGCCTAAGATTTGCTGCTTTTTTCCATTTCAGAAATATCTCTTATAATCTCTTCCCTTGTCAAAGGTTTTATCTTTTTCAATTTCAATTCCTTTAACCTTCGGGCTATCTCTTTATTTTCTTTAATTTCGTCTTTAATTTTTTTGTCAGGAATTTTCATCAAACAACCCCATTGAACAGATAATCCTCGGTTCCACGGATTGGTTTTCTTCGTGAATATTGCATAACCGGCCTTCTTCGCGTAAGGCAAGGACAAGTTTCGCAAGCTCCTCGTCGGAAATGCTGCTGCGTAACTGCCGGTTCAGCGTGTCCGTGGCTGTCGGGCGCAATGGATATCGGTAGATATCATCTATAGCCTTTAAGAGTTCCTGTGATTCAAAAAGGGTGTCCTTCAATTTCTCAGCATACTTTTTCAGCTTTTCATACGTTCTGAAACGCGCTCCGGATGGCCTGCCCAACTGCCCCCCGATGAATTTTTCTTCATCAATGATTAATTCCACCCCTTTCTTCACCAGTTCGTGGTGATTGGAATTACGCGATATCGCAGGCAAACCGGGTGAACATTCCGCTGTCCGCAAAATAGTAAACTGTGATTCGGTAACGCTTTTTCCGTCTTTGTCGATCCAGGCAAGGGCATCATTCTCATCTGCTGTTTTCAAGTAAACAAGTACGCCTTCAGGTGCTCTTTCTGATGGCTGGTGATTTTTTGTTGAGTAAACTACAGGTTGCAATTCCGGAATAATCCTCTGCAGCGCGGGATTTAAGGTCACAGCGTTTTTCCATATCTGATATGCATAAGAAGCAAGATCGACTTCACCGTCAATATCTCCATCCATAATCCCCGATTTCTCGTTATACAGATCAACAATAGCTTCATCGTTGCGGTCATCTTCAAAGAAGGCTTCGTCTGTTCCAACTACCTCGGCGTTTTCATGGAGCCGATTCCTGACACGTGCCCGGAGCTGTATAATACGTTCCACGCCTTCAGCGGGCAGAAAGGAGTAGCAAAGTATATTTTCCGAAAGCTGCCCGATACGGTCTACACGACCGGCCCGCTGGATAAGTCGAATAATGGCCCAGGGAAGGTCATAGTTTACGATAACAGAGCAGTCCTGAAGATTCTGACCTTCACTCAGCACATCGGTAGCAATAATAACGCGAAGCTCATCTTCCGGCTTTATTCGGTGTCTTTTTCCATTACTCACCGGACTGAAACGCCAGGCAATTGCTGTTGGATCGGCTGAGTCGCCGGTTACCCCTGCAATGCTTGTAATACCGCGGGCCTTCAGTTGTTGTTCAAGGTAGCGCACCGTGTCCGCAAACTGGCTGAAAACGATTATCTTCGATTCGCTGTGTTTCTTTGCTATCAATTCATGAAGAGCATTCAGTTTGGCATCCCCGGTTACATCCCATTCCCCGCTCACGTTCAGCACGTCGAGGAGCAGGTTTGAGTCATATGCAAGGTCTGTAACCAAACCCTTAATAAACAGCGTTGGTCTAAGCCACCGGAAACGTTTTTTGTACTGCGCCTTGTAGCGGGAATAGATTTCTGCAGCACGATGGCGGAAATCATCATTTGTTATAAGGTTAGTCTCTAATCCGGCAGCAGGAATCTCTTCATCGCTGTCATTGTCAAAAAGTCCGCCTGTAACATTGACATCGTCTGCATCTTCGTCAAAGTATTCGGTGTCAAGCATTTCTGCATCCTGTGTGCCTATGGGGATAGATTCGTTATTTTCAATAGCATGGAGATAGACATAGTTGCGGAGTATATGACGCTGCACTGAGAGGATAAAGGCGTTTCCGCTACTTTCCAGTCGTTTGAACAGGTTGGTTCTGGAAAATCCCATGAGGCGCTTACCTGCCCTTGTCAAGTCTTGCAAAATCCTTGATTCTGCCTGAGTAGGGGGGTCATGCGGCATGGACGCGAGGTAGTTGCCCAAACCGTAACGAGGGAGGCAGAGGTTGTTTATGCCCTGCACAACACGATCCGAATAGAGCCGTGCATATTGATCAGAAGGGTCGGAATCGTCAATCGTGAATCTTACCGTTTTCGGAGCACGGGCTGGGAAATAGGAGTGACTGCCATCGGCAAAGGTAAGAAATTTACGGCCTGTTTCAGGGTCAGTTCCGGCATAGTTTTCCTGAATGAACGAACGTGTACGTCTGACCATGTAAAGCCGCATAAGCTCCCGCCAGTCATCAGGATATATACTTTTTTTGAAGGCAGCCAGAGATCGGACAGAGCACTGATGACGCCGGATAAATTCCATCTCACCCATGTCACGGAGGAGTCGCTCAGGACGAATCCCTATGTCTTTATCGGAATCAAGGAAAAGCCCGAGTTGCCCGGAGAGGTCGAGGTAGTTCTTGTTGTAAGGAGTGGCCGACAGAAGAATACATTTACTTCCATTCCTGTTAATGTACTCTTGGAGCGCGCGATACCTTTTGCCTTCAGGATTGCGGAGATTATGACTTTCGTCAATGATGACCAGCCGATAACGGGGCATCTCAGGCAGTTCGTTTACAGCTCGGGTAATAGATAGAATTCTTGCTCGCATACGATATATATAGCGGTAATCCTCCCACATGGGCACAAGGTTTTTTGGACAGATAATGAGGGTCTCCAGATCGTGATCGTCCTCAAAAATCCGGGCAACGGCTGTGGCCATCAGGGTTTTGCCAAGACCGACAACATCGCCTATGAGAACACCGCCCCGTTTATTGAGATGATGGGCGGCAATTTTGACCGCTGCTGTCTGAAACTCAAACAGTTTGTTCCCGAAATCTTTGGGGATTCGAAATTCTGATAAGCCCGCTCGTGCTTCCTGTGCAAGATGATAGGCCATCTTGACATAAATATAGTATGGCGGTACAGGGTTTTCCGTCGCCCAGCTTTCTTCAATAACAGCAACTAATTCCTTGGATATATCAAGGCACCATTTATCATTCCATCTATCCTCGAACCACAGGGCAAGCTTGGTGCATGCGTCGTTATCGAGGACATCAATATTCAACTCTCCTTGCTCGGATAGGCCTGAAAAGGTAAGGTTGCTGCTCCCGAGGAAGCCCACCTTGGGATTAATAGGATCAGGTCTGAAGAGGAGATATAACTTTGCGTGGAGAGGGTGTCTCAGAAAAAGCTTTATAACAACCTTTTTTGCTCTAATTTGGGAGGCAAGTTTGCGAAGACCTGCTTCATCCTCATTAGTGGGAACACCGATGGTGAGCTGATTGCGGAATTCCTCTACGAGCCTTTTCTTGATGTTGACGGCGGTCTGGTTGTCCATGCCGCCCGGCTGTTTGCCAAGACTCATGGCAATTCGAAGGTCATCGGCAGGCAAACGCTGCATACCCACAAGAAGACGGCAGCAGTTTTCATCTCCTCCTGACCAATGGTCAATGAAAGAATCGATCTGTTTCCATCCCCGAAGGTTAAAATATCCGACGCAGAAATCAGCTCGATTGCAAAGGGTAATAGTTTCCCGAAGCGCAGGCAATAGATCGGTTTCTATGTTATCGAATATACGTGGCATAGTTAATCATTTATCCATAAATATAAAAGTATAATAGTCTGGAATCTACTTAAAATCAATACAGACAAGTGAATATGTAAAGATATATTTCCAGTGGTGTGCTCCGGGTTATAACACTATTTTTGAATTTTAGCTTTTTCAACCACCCCTTGCCCTTAAAAAAGTCTAACCCTCTGAAATAAAAAATACAAATGTTTTATGACATTAGGAACACAAAACATTTAATACTTTACATTCCACTGGGCATCATAGACGGTATTTCCGCAAACCCACCCTTTGACATCGCCTTCTTTGTCCAGGATGGAGCCGTCTTCGGCAACCCGGTAGGCGTCAAATCCAAGGATATCGCGAACTGTAATCTCAGGAGCCTGTAAGTCAGTAGCCGAAATCAGGATAAACAGGATAAATAAAATACAAGAAATGGTCTTATACATATGTCCTCCCGTTTACTGCAATTTGTTTCTTTTTTATTGCATAAAACATGCCGATTACTCCAATCTGTTTCCTCTGTGCCGTATGAAACCTGTTATGTTCCTGGAGAGCCGTTGAGCGTTTCGCGGGCGCCTGCTGATAAAAAGCACATGTATTCAAAATCTTCTTCTCCCATGAGTTCATATTCGTCACCTTTTTTAATGCATGCTTCCTGCAACGCGTCCTTCAGGTTAAACGCGTCAACAATCCTCCATGCGTCTTGTACCATGAATGCGTATAGCGGCATAATGTTCACCTCTTTTATATTGCCGGTCTTGAAACATATGTAATTGTATCAAAGGGGGGTGACAACAGTATGTCAGTGAGAAAAAATATTCTAAGTTTTTATTTTTAAATTTTGTATTAAAACAGGAATAGAAATGGAAGGGGGCTACGAATGATCCCGGGCTGATTCGGAGAGTTCTTTCTGAATTTGTTTTCTGAACCATTCCGGCTTGATAACCTCCACATTCGGAAGCCAGGAATAAATCCACCGTTTTATTTCCTCGGTGCCGGCAATGGTAAATGAGAGTTCAACATCGCCGCAGGGGAGGATATTCCTCTTTTCCGAAGAGTGCCATTTCTCTTTCCTGATAATATAATCGGCAACTTTCGCATTAAACTTTACTTTTATTTTTACTTCCTTGCCGTTAATGATGCCCCATGTATTAGACAGGTAAGTATTGAGGTCAAAATCCTTCAACAATTCAAAATAAAGATAGCGCTCCTTAATTTCCAGGACCCGGTCAACGGCAAAGCTCCGGATTTCTTTCCTCTTGTGGCAAAAGCCGATCATAATCCAGATGCCTTCATAATAGATAAGTCCGTAGGGATCGACGATCCTTGCGCCAATTGTTTTTGATTGCCGGGACCGGTAAGTTATTTCTATTGATCTCTTTTCATTCATGGAAACAGAGATTGCTTTCAGCACAATATCGGTCTTGTCTGTAATGACCGGCGCAGGTGTTTTTATAATGATTCGCGTCTCTTCCTGAAGCGTCTTTCCGGGAGCGAGAAACATCCTATTGATAAGATTCTGAAAGTTTTTCTGAAAGGATGTCCCCAGCGCAGAAACAGCCTGACCGGCAGAAAAAAGAGTAATTAATTCATCCTGCGAAAGGATAAGCTTTTTTATTCTATCCCCCTGGGTAAATTTATATCCTTCATTTTCGTGATCGTACTCGATGGCATCAACGATGTTTATCAATTCAAGATATCTGTAAAGGGTCCTTTCTGAAACAGGAAAACGTTCTTTCAAAGATTTTACAGAAGGGTATTCTTTCCGGGCAATAAGGGTATAAATCTCAAGAAGCCTGATAATCTTCTCAGACATACCAACAGACTTTGAAGTTTTTGTTGTTTCCGGCAGCTTCATACTGTTTCGATTATACCATACTAAGAAACCCTCCGGCTTTTATATTCAAAAAAATGTTCTTCAATCCCGCTTCCTATCATATATCGGTTTGCAGCCCCGGGCGGCACCATGGGAAGAACATTCTCCTTTTCGTGAATACATATATCCATAATAGAGGGCCCGGCATATGAGAGTGCCTTTGCAAGTTCCCTGGAAAGAGAAGATGCTTCGCAGATGCGGTGTCCCCTGATCCCGAATTCCCGTCCTATTGCAGAAAAATCCGGCTTGAAGGTAAATTTTGAAGCAATATAATTCCTCTCATAGAAAAGCTCCTGCTGCTGGCGGACAAGACCGAGATGTCCGTTGTTCAATATTATAACCGTTACCGGTATATCCAACTCGGCAAGGGTTGCCATCTCCTGTATATTCATCTGGATGGAGCCGTCCCCGCTGATGCAGACAACACGCCGTCCCGGGTTGGCAAGGGATGCACCTATGGCTGCAGGGAGACCGAAACCCATGGTGCCCAATCCGCCTGAAGTTAAAAGAGTACGGGGAGAGTTGAATGGATATGTCTGCGCAACCCACATCTGGTGCTGACCCACGTCAGTGGTAATAATGGCATCGGAAGGCGCCAGGGTATGTATGGCCTTGATAATGTTGACAGGGTGCAGAGCGTCATCTGTTTCCGGCTGTACGGACGTATAGAGACTTCTTAATTCTGTGATATGTGACATCCATGTCTTGCGGTCATTTTGTTCTATCAAGGGTGCCAGCGTCTTGAGTATTATTGCCAGATCGCCATTTATGGACAGGTCCGCCCTTTTGATCTTATTGATTTCTGCTTCATCAATATCAATGTGAATAATAGAGGCGTGAGGACAAAATTCCTTTACTTTTCCCACTGCCCTGTCATCAAATCGTACTCCCAATGCGATAAGCAGGTCTGCATTATCAAGTATTACATTTGTTGAGTATGCACCGTACATACCGAGCATTCCAAGATAAAGCCTGTCATCGGGAGGAAAACAACCAAGCCCCATCAGTGTTAATGCTGATGGAATGGTATTCCTTTTTGCAAGTGCATACATTTGTCTGTGTGCCCGTGCATTCATAATTCCTCCGCCTGCGTAGATTACCGGTCTTCTTGATCGGTTGATCATTCGTGCAGCCTCTCTGATTATTGAAATATCAACGGGCTGAGAATCCTCATTTCTATGGGTTTCAGGCCAGCAGTCAAACTCGACTTCTTCCGTCTGAACGTCTTTCGGGACATCTATCAGAACAGGCCCTTGCCGTCCTGATAGAGAAAGCCTGAATGCCTCCGACATAACTAAAGGCAATTCATCGGCATTTTTTACAAGAAAATTATGCTTTGTTATTGGCAGGGTCATGCTATAGATATCAACCTCCTGGAACGCATCGGTTCCGATCATTGATTTTTCTACCTGGCCGGTGACAGCAATAAGGGGAATAGAATCAAGCTTCGCATCTGCAATGGCCGTAAGCAGGTTTGTTGCGCCGGGCCCGGAGGTGGCAAAGCACACAGCAGGCCTGCCCGTGGACCGTGCCATGCCCTGGGCGATAAAACCAGCCCCCTGTTCGTGCCGGGCTAAAACATGGCGGATTGAGCTTTTATAAAGGGCATTATACAGAGGGAGCACTGTGCCTCCTGGAATTCCGGCAACAATTTTAACTCCCTGTCTTTCCAGTGATTTGATAATTATCTCAGCTCCGTTGTACTTCATGATATGTAACCTCCTTATGAAAAAGCGGATCAGTAAAAATGTGCAAATAAAAAGCCCCTGCCGGTTTACACCGACAGGGGCTTTGCTTTTCAGGCAATAGCGCTTTAAGGCGGCGTAAACCGGCAGATGTTACGTACGAGTACTAAGACAAGAGAAACAGCAGATATATCTGTCAAATTGAGGTTTACGGGCCGGGCTTTAATCACGATAGGTAGTTCCTTCCATAATTTTCATATTATAAAAATACACAAACCAGGTAAAATTGTCAAGAGGTTACAAAATATCCCTGCCCGGATTTTTCAATCGTTTTATTGCTTTAGTCATTTTCTTGTGATAAATTAGTTATCTGAAAAGATAAATTAATTATCCCGTGCAGGTTTGCGGGATACTGAAGACGAAGAACTGAAAAAAGCTTTCTCAGCATATGCGGGTTTTTTATTCGCAGAGATTACATTCCTGTTTTTGAATTAGATTGAAGATAATCCTGTATGCCTGGATTCGGTCTTGCGGGTTTTAGAAAAAATGAATATCAGAAATAAATTAGAGCAAAAGGAAGAGATAATCCTGTCGCCCTTTGCCCAGAAAAGCAGCAAAACAAAGGGCAGACTGAAGGAAGAAGCTGAATGCGATATAAGACCGGCATTCCAGCATGACAGAGATCGGATCATACACAGCAAATCATTCAGGAGGCTCAAGCACAAGACGCAGGTTTTTCTGTCGCCCACAGGAGACCATTACAGGACAAGGCTTACCCATACGCTTGAGGTCTCGCAGATTGCCAGAACAATCGCAAGAGCCCTTTTTCTCAATGAAGACCTGGTTGAAGCCATTGCCCTTGGCCATGATCTTGGACATACGCCTTTCGGTCACGCAGGAGAAGCTGTTTTGAATGAGATACATACGGGCGGTTTCAGGCATTATGAACAAAGCCTCAGGGTTGTCGATCTTCTTGAAAGAGAAGGCGAAGGACTGAATCTTACCTTTGAAGTAAGAGACGGCATATTGAAACATTCAAAAGGCAAGGGAGAGATTATTTCAAGGGGCGAAACGGATAAGCCTGCCACCAGGGAAGCTGAAGTTGTAAGGGCTTCAGATATAATTGCCTATATAAACCATGACATTGATGACGCTATAAGAGGTAATGTCATCAAAGAAGAAGATTTGCCTGAAGACAGCAGGAAATTTTTAGGTAATGCAACCTCGGACAGAATTGACACCATGGTTCGGGGGGTAATCGCTGAAACCATGAAGCAGGATGGTTTGAGCGTAAGTCTCGGCGAAGAGCTCGGGCGCCACATGGTAAAGCTCAGAACCTTTTTGTATGAAAAAGTCTATGACAGTCACATTGTGCATGATGATTTTATAAAATGTTCAAGGATAATAAAGGACCTCTATTTTTATTTTATGGACAACCCCGCTGCGCTGCTCGCAGAAACAGGCAGAGATGATTTTTATGATGAACCGGAAGCGTGTGTGCGCGACTTTATTGCAGGTATGTCGGACAGGTACGCCTTCAGCCTCTTTGAAAAGTTTTTTCTTCCTCTGCCATGGAACATACCGGGATGAAACCGGTGAAACACAATGCTTAATCCCGACAAAATCGGGGTAATTGAAATTTCGTAATTGAAAGGGAGTCGATATATGATGGATAAAGTTTATGACCCGCACAGAATAGAAGAGGCGTGGTATGCATCCTGGATAAAAAAAGGTTTTTTCACAGCAGACAGCCATGCTTCCGGCCCGCCCTTTTCAATAGTCATCCCGCCGCCGAATGTAACAGGTATGCTTCATATGGGTCACGCGTTGAACAATACCCTGCAGGATGTTATTGTGAGATTCAAGAGGATGTCAGGTTTTAATACGCTCTGGGTGCCGGGTACGGATCATGCAGGCATTGCAACCCAGAATGTTGTGGAGAGAGAGCTTGTAAAAGAAGGATTGAGCCGCGAGTCCCTCGGAAGGGAAAGGTTTGTTGAAAGAGTCTGGGAGTGGAAGGAACATTCCGGAGGGATTATAATTGACCAGTTGAAGAGACTTGGTTCATCATGTGACTGGTCCAGAGAGCGCTTTACCATGGACGAAGGGCTGTCAAAGGCTGTTCGTGAAGTCTTTGTAAGACTTTTCAACGAAGGACTTATTTATCAGGGCGATTATATCATAAACTGGTGTCCCAGATGCAAAACCGCGCTTTCCGACCTTGAAGCTGAGCATGAAGAGACAAAGGGTTATCTTTACCATATCAGGTATCCCCTGGCAGAAGGCAAGGGGCATTTGATTGTCGCCACTACCAGACCGGAAACAATGTTCGGAGATACTGCCGTTGCCGTCAACCCTGATGATGAAAGATATAAACAGCATATCGGCAAGTTTGTAATACTTCCCTTGGCAAATAAAAAAATCCCTGTTATCGGCGATAGTTATGTTGATGTTTCCTTTGGTACAGGTGTTTTGAAAGTTACCCCTGCTCATGACATAAACGACTTCGAGATAGGAAAGAGACACAATCTTTCCATAGTAAAGGTAATGGATGATGACGGCAATATGAACGAAAACGCTGTCCATTATGCCGGTATGGACAGGTTCGAATGCAGGGAAAAGGTTGTTGAGGAACTTGAAAGGGAGGGCCTTTTTGAAAAGATTGAGCCCTACGCGCTGGGTGTAGGAAAATGCTACCGGTGTAAAACGGTCGTAGAACCAACATTGTCGAAACAGTGGTTCCTGAAAATGAAGCCTCTGGCTGAACCGGCAATTGAGGCGGTAAGGGCTCATAAAGTCAGGATTATCCCTGAAATGTGGGAGAAGGTCTACTTTGAATGGATGGAAAATATACGCGACTGGTGCATATCAAGGCAGATATGGTGGGGCCACAGGATACCTGTCTGGTACTGCGACAACTGCGGAAAGATGTACGTTGCCGTAGACGATCCTCACACATGCAGCGAATGCAAGAGCGGACTGAGGCAGGAATCCGATGTGCTTGACACATGGTTTTCTTCAGGCCTCTGGCCTTTTACCACTCTTGGCTGGCCTGAAAAAACAGATGACCTTAAAACTTATTACCCCACATCGCTCCTTATAACAGGTTTTGATATTCTCTTCTTCTGGGTAGCGCGCATGATTATGATGGGTATCAAATTCATGGGAGATGTTCCCTTCAGAGAAGTATATATTCATGCCCTTGTGAGAGATGCTGAGGGCAAAAAGATGAGTAAATCAAAGGGCAATGTTATTGACCCTCTGATTATAATAGATGAATACGGAACAGATGCATTCAGATTTTCCCTTACCATGCTCGCTGCCCAGGGAAGGGATATACTTCTTTCCGAGGAGCGGATTGAAGGGGTGAGAAACTTTGCGAATAAGGTATGGAATGCCTCCAGACTTGCCCTGACGTTTCTTGAAGATATGCCGTCAGTATCTGATAAACCTGATATATCTCCATCATTTCTTCCGGATAAGTGGATACGTTCAAGAGCGCAAAAGGTTATCCGTGAAGTGACGGAAAGCCTTGATGCCTATAAGTTTAATGAAGCTGCAAACACATTGTATAATTTTGTCTGGCATGAGTTCTGCGACTGGTATCTTGAGCTTATTAAGCCGAACCTCTACGGGAAAGTTGCCCTCTATAACAGCAATACCACAAAAGAAGTGCTCAATAATACACTGACAGATATATTGAAACTCCTGCACCCTATTATGCCCTTTATTACCGAGGAGATATATCAGAAACTGCCTCATTGTCCCTCTACAGATCCCCATTCAGCAGCGGACAAAGGGGAATCGCGTGAGAGCATTATGGTTTCAGCCTTTCCCGTATACAATGCAGCGCAGGTGGATGAAAAAAGTGAAGCCGGTATGGACATGATTATGGGGATTATTGATGTAATCAGGAATATCAGGGGTGAAACAGGAATCGCGCCGAATGTAAAAGTTGAAGCCATGATCCGCGCAAACGGCAATCAGAGCCTCCTTGAAGAATACGGATATTATATCAAGGAATTGGCAAAGGTCGGGGAACTTGTTTTTATAAGCGGCGAAGCGCCGGAAAAGTCCGCTGTCGGCATATATAAAGGAGTGGAGATATTTGTTCCCCTGAAAGATCTCATAGACGCACCTAAGGAACTGGCAAGAATAGATAAGGAACTGATAAAGATAGAAGAAGAGATGGCAAGGGTATTTCATAAGCTGAATAATGCTTCTTTCAGGGAGAAAGCCCCGCCTGATGTCATAAAGAAGAATGAGTTGAATTATAATATTTTACGGGAAAAAAAGGATAAGCTGACAGAAAGCAGGAAGGTTCTGGAGGGGCTTGCGGGGAAATAATCTTGTGCTGCTCAGGAACATTGTCAGGAGAATAAATGCTGCTTGATTTTTCAATTATAGAAAAATATATTTCCGATAATCAGGATGCTCTGAAGGACAGGCTTATGCTCAGGCATGAGCGGTATAAAATACTTGCCACATTGCAGGATAAACTTCAGACTCTGCTGGAAAATTACAATACTTTTGAAAAAAATATTTCATCGCGTCTGTTTAATAAAATTGAAAAAGCGACAGCTTATGAAAAACTCAGGAACTACCATTTTAAGTCGGTTGAAGGAATAAAAGAATTTTATCTGAATAATCATACAATTCCTGATGTTCATGATCTTTTCCGCTTGGTAAGGGACGCAATAACCGTGAGAGTACTGCAGTTAGTGGAAGAAGAAATGAAAAGCCAGGGATTAGGATTACCCCCGACAGAATATGTCTGGATCGGGCTCGGAAGCGAAGGCCGCGATGAACAGACACTGCTTACCGATCAGGATAATATGATTGTCTACGACACAGGCAATGGCCAATACGGATTGGACATTATTGAGCAATATTACGAAACATTTTCAAAAAAGGCTGTGGACAGGCTCAGTGATGTGGGTTTTGAAAAATGCAAAGGCGGCGTTATGCCCTCCAACGAGAAATGGAGGGGATCGATTCAGACATGGAAGAAGAGGCTGGAAGACAGACTCATCCTTGAAAAGGGCGACTTCGATGATCTTGATGTTATAATTCTGACGGATGCGCGCCCCATGAAGGGCAACAGCAAGCTTCTTGATGAGGTTATGACCTTTTTTTTCAGTTCTCTTACAGATAATACCCGTATTATGAAAGATTTCATCAAGTCGGCAGTTCTCATGCCCACTGCGATCACCTTTTTCGGCAACTTCAGAGTTGAGAAGAGCGGCGAATACAAAGACTTGCTTAACATAAAACTTCTCGGTTGGGCGCCCCTCATATTATCAGTGCGGATGCTTGCCCTGTCAAACGGCATATACGAAACAAACACATTGAAAAGAATACGGTTAATGAAAGAAAAAGGCGTGATAAAAAAGGAAATGGAAAAGAATTTGACGGATGCTTACCTGACATTTGTAAACTTCAGAATTATGAATCAGATCGAAAAAAGCAAGGATAACAACAATAATATTTCCGATGCAAATCACATAAGACCGGATATGCTTGGCCAGAAAGCGCAGGAAGAGATGCGCAGGTCCATGAAGTCGGTAGAAGCTTTGCAAAAATATATCGAAGAAGTCCTGTTATTCGGGCAGCCAATATAAAGGAGGGAGTATGAAGGTTGTAGAACTAATGAACAGCAATGTGGTTACCTGCCGTCCTTCAGAGTCGCTTACCGTTATTGTGAACAAGTTTGAGCTTTTTAACATTGCAGGTCTGCCTGTTGTAGAAAAGGGGAAATTGGCCGGCATAATCTGTCAAAGCGACATTTTGAAGAATTTGAGAGAAGAAGGCGTAAGTCTTAAAGATCTCACAGTGAAAGACGTCATGGTGGAAGATGTTGTCACAGTTTCTCCAACTGAGTCTGTTGCGGAACTTGCGAAATTAATGACCGAGAAACATATAAACAGGATACCTGTTGTGGAGAATGGAGTTGTTATCGGTATTGTAACGCGAACCGATATTGTGCGGGCCGTAGCAGAGTGCGGATAAAACAACACAGAGCTTTGATATAAAAGCTTTAACCTTAAGTTGGAAACAAAATTAAGAGGTGTGTGATAAATGAAAATTACGAAAGAAGCAGTCGGGCATATAGCCCATCTGGCAAGACTTGAACTTGAACCGGAAGAAGTTGAAGCTTATACGGTGCAGATGGACAAAATACTCCAGTATATGGATAAGCTTAATTCTCTTAATACGGAAGGGATTGAACCGACAAGTCATGCTATGCCGGTTGTCTGCGTGCTCAGAGAAGACCGGGCAGGAAGTTCCTTCAGCGCCGAAGAGTCAACGCTGAACGCACCGGAAAAGAGAGCCGGATTTTTCAAAGTCCCGCCTATTATTGAAGTAGATTAAAGGCAGTGAATAGTCGTTAGTGAATAGCACTACACGCCCCGAAGGGTCGTGCAGTGCTATTCACTATTCACTGCCTTTTTACTATTCACTGTCTTTTAAGGAGTTAATATGGAACATTTACTTGATTTGGACATAAAAGTGTTGAGGGAAATGCTCAGAAAGAAAGAGATGTCTTCTGTTGAGCTTACCGGTCTTTATCTGGACAGGATTAAAGAATATGACGGGGAACTGCTCTCCTATATTAAAGTTACGGAAGACGCGGCTATGGATATGGCAAGACAGGCTGACGCAAAAATCGCAAAGGGCGGGGAAGGAAAGCTTCTCGGTATTCCCTTTGGTATGAAAGATATTTTGTGTACGCAGGGCATGGAAACAACCTGCGCGTCTAAGATTTTAAAGGGCTTTGTGCCTCCCTATGATGCAACTGTCATAAAGAAATTGAAGGAAGAAGGATATGTTCTTCTTGGGAAATTAAATATGGACGAATTTGCAATGGGTTCATCCACGGAGAACTCATCTGTTCAGGTCACAAAAAACCCCTGGGATCTGAATCGTATTCCCGGAGGATCAAGCGGCGGGTCTGCCTCTGCGACTGCCGCAGGACTTTGCGCGGCATCCCTGGGAACAGATACGGGCGGTTCCATAAGGCAGCCTGCCGGACTGTGCGGTGTCGTGGGCTTAAAACCTACATACGGAAGGGTATCCAGATATGGGCTTATTGCTTTTGCCTCTTCTCTTGACCAGATAGGGCCTGTTACGCGAAGCGTGAGCGACTGCGCTGAAATAATGAATATTATTGCGGGATATGACCCCATGGATTCCACATCTATTCCCGAACCGGTGCCTGATTATACGGAATATCTGGGCAGGGACATTAAAGGCATGAGAATAGGCATACCGAAAGAGTATTTTATGGAAGGCATAGAACAGGATGTAAGGTCTGCTGTTGAAAATGCAGTCAGGTTTTTTGAAAGAAGCGGCGCAACTGTAGTGGATATAACGCTTCCCCATACGGAATATGCCGTTGCTGTGTATTATGTTGTCTGTACTGCTGAGGCTTCTTCAAACCTTGCGCGTTATGACGGGGTTAAGTACGGGCTGAGAGTTGACGGTAAAGACCTTATTGATATGTATAAAAAGACGAGACTTAACGGGTTCGGCAAGGAAGTTGTAAGAAGGATTATCCTCGGCACATATGTGCTGTCCTCAGGGTATTACGATGCCTATTACCGGAAGGCAGGGCAGGTAAGAACGCTTATCAGAAGGGATTTCGATGAAGCATTCAATGTCTGCGATGTTATTGTGACTCCGGTTTCGCCGACTACTGCTTTTAAAATTGGCGAAAAAATGGAAGATCCTTTGACTATGTATTTTTCCGATATATTTACCATTCCGGTAAATCTTGCAGGTTTGCCGGCCATGTCGGTGCCCTGCGGTTTCGATAATGCCGGTCTTCCCATAGGGCTCCACATTATCGGAAAGCCCCTTGGCGAAGCTGTAATAATGCAGGCAGCCCATGTACTTGAAACAGAGATTAAGGCAAAAAAAATACCGGACAGTTTCAGAAAATAAACAGCATAGAGACTATCCAACTAAATATGGATGAAATTAAAGTAAAAAGATTCCTCACAGCCCTGAAAAACATGGGTATTGATTCCTATATTTCCGACAGGGAGAATATGCTTACGCTCCCTCTTCTCCATAAGACAGCAAAGGGGTGCAGAAAATGCTCCCTTGCCGATACGAGAAAAACCGTAGTCTTCGGGGAAGGCAACAACAAAGCGCGCCTTGTCTTCATCGGCGAAGCTCCGGGCGAAGAAGAAGACAACCAGGGAAGACCCTTTGTAGGAAGGGCCGGGAAACTCCTTGACAAAATGATCGAAGGGATCGGATTGCGGCGTGAAGAGGTGTATATCTGCAATGTTCTGAAATGCAGGCCGCCCAACAACAGAGACCCTAAGCCGGACGAGGTTGAGGTCTGCAAAAATTACCTTACATCCCAGCTTGAAATCATAAGCCCTAAAATAATATGCACGCTCGGTAAACATGCCTATAATACGTTGCTGGGTGTTGATGAAAGCATAATAAGAATAAGGGGAACGCTTACCAGATACAAAGGGGTAAGGCTGCTCCCTACCTACCACCCCTCTTTTCTGCTGCGGAATGCAAGCAGAATGAATGAAGCCCTGGAAGATATGGAGACGCTGAAGCATCTCCTCAGAGAGTAAAGGGTTTAGTGTAACCCATCAAAAGAAGGAGTTATTTATGGCAAAGCATTCTCATAATTTTGTAGAAACATTTGAAGGTTTTTCCGGGTATGGTCTGGACAGGGAATCCAACGAGAATACAGTTCAATTATATTTGCAGAAGTTTTCCGATGACAATTTGATGAAAGTAATTCTGAAACGGATGACGGATGACGATTTAGATGAGGTGTTTGAGATTACAGGCAAAATGCTGAAAAAATATCTGACTGAGCCTGAATACCATCAGTTGTTTCTCAAAGAGTAAAAATGATAAGCCGCAAAAGTTCATCTTCCGCTGCCGGGACGCCCCTTTCAGAGACCGAGCCCAGCGCTGGCCCTGCTTGCAGCGTCTATTTTTCTATGGTACTTTAGATATTATCATAGCGCATTAATTCAAAAACAGGAGGATTTACCATTATGATCAACACACATTTCAGCAGCAAGAGAACAAACGTATGTACCTTTGCATTATTCGCGCTCCTTTTAGGTTTTGTCATGGCCCTCGTCAGCTTTCCCTGCCTGTCGCAGGCGGCAAACGAAGGTAAGGCTGATAAGCCTGTACCGGTAGAAGAGTATAAGGAGATCGCCAGGACTATGGTGCACGGAGTCGCGGCTGGTCTGGGCGGCGCATTGGCGACGGTGAAAAGGGAGAATAAGCGCATCGAACTGATACGGTCTTTTATTGCCCCCATACGCTTTTACCCGGATAATTCGGGATACTTCTATGTTTATGATTCCAAATGCGTAAGCATTGCCCATGCGACACAGAAGGATTTGCAGGGTAAAAATCTGTATGATTACAAGGATGTGAAAGGTAAATATGTTATCCGTGCCTTAAGTGAGGCTTCAAAGAAAGGCGGGGGCTTTGTCGATTTCTACTGGGTAAAGCCCGGTTCTAAAGAAGAGTCCGCAA
>Ga0351906_1119_pt1 | contig 21380 bp, 19 predicted proteins | sample BONcelHT113001E5_FD_206866 | JGI IMG/M metagenome (GOLD analysis project Ga0351906, IMG submission 206866) | Enriched cells from coal bed in the Powder River Basin, Montana, United States - BONCAT cells T11 rep1 HSBNCT.T11.300.1.E5 ... | reverse complement strand
ATCTACGAGGATGAAGAAGAGTCGGAAAATACAGAGGGTACAACAAGAAGAAGGAAACTTCAGACTATGGAACTTACCCTTGATAAAGCAGGAGCGGCAAGAGCAAAAATTTCAAAGCTTCCTGAGTCTGATACCCCGAAGGATGTGCTTATAGAACTTGAATATGCAGACCCCAACGGGGAGACACAAACGGTTTCTTCGAAGATACCTCTCTATCCGTCAAAATTACTTGTGGGTATAAACGCCCCGAGTCAGAATATATCGACGGACACCCTTAAATATGATGTTGTGGTGGTTGACACTAAGGGCAAACCCGTGCCTGACTCTGAGGTCAAGGTAAATATATATCAAAAAAAAACTTACTCACATAGAAGGCGTATCGCCGGTGGTTTTTATGCCTACGACAATACAACTGAGACAAAATTGATCAATCAGCACTGTCAGGGAAGAACAGATAAGAATGGTCTTCTGGCTTGTGAAGGGAAACCGCCTGTAACCGGTGAGGCCCTTCTTCAGGCAGAAGTTATCGACGACCAGGGCAACCATTCAGTTTCAAACCAATCTGTATGGATTCCAGGAAAAGACGACCAGTGGTCTGAAGCAAGGAACGACGACCGTATCGACCTGATACCTGAAAAACGCCGATACGAGCCTGGGGAAAATGCGCGGTTTCAGGTTAAAATGCCCTTCAGAGAGGCGACTGCCCTTATAACCGTTGAGCGTGAAGGGATTGCAGATGTTTATATTAAGAAACTAACCCGCAATGATCCTTTCATTGAGCTCCCGATAAAAGAAAATTACGTACCGAACATCTTTGTATCAGCCCTGCTGGTAAAAGGAAGATCGCCTGACATAAAACCCACAGCCTTCTTTGATCCGGGGAAACCTGCCTACAAACTCGGCATATCTGAGATAAAAGTGGGGTGGCTGCCGCATGAATTGAAGGTAAAGGTTTCGACAGATAAAAAGGTTTACAATGTCCGCGACCAGGTAGAAGTTAAAATAAAGGCAGAGACTGCATCGGGGCAGAAGCTCCCCAGCGGCAGCGAAATAACTGTTGCCGTCGTTGACGAGGGACTCCTTGAATTAAAGCCGAACCAAAGCTGGAAGCTCCTTGAAGCAATGATGCGAAAAAAGGGGTATGAGGTAAAAACTTCAACTGCCCAGATGATGGTAGTAGGGAAGAGGCATTTTGGCCGCAAGGCGCTTCCCCATGGTGGAGGAGGCGGAAGGCAGATGACGAGAGAACTTTTTGACACATTGGTCTACTGGAAAGGCATAGTTGTCCTGGACGAAAATGGTGAAGCATCATTAAAATTCCCTCTCAACGATTCGCTGACTTCATTCAGGGTTGTGGCTGTTGCCGGCAGCAATAACCTTTTCGGCACAGGGGAAGCAAGCATCAGGACAACTCAGGATTTAATGATGCTCTCCGGACTCCCGCTGCTGGTAAGGGAAGGTGATAGATTCACAGCAGGTTTTACCATAAGAAATGCCTCCCAAAGGGAGATGAAGGTCGAGGCGAGATTAGCCCTGAAAGACATAAGCGGGAAAAAAGAGGTGGAGCCGTCTATGCAGGTAATCGCGGCAGGGGAAGCGAGGGAGATATACTGGGAAATCCCTGTGCCTGATGGCATAACAAAAATTGAATATGAAGCATCAATAAAAGAGGTTGATGGAAAGGCCGGGGACAGTCTCAAGTTCACCCAGAAGGTAATAGAGGCGGTAAAGGTAAGGACATTTCAGGCCACCCTTGCACAAATAAAAGGGGCCCTCAGCATAAAAATGGAAATACCGGAAGACGCCGTCAAGGGTAAAGGGGGAATAGACATTCTCATGAAGCCGAGGCTTTCCGACGGATTGGCCGGTATTACTGAATATATGGGCAATTATCCCTATACATGCCTGGAGCAGAGATTGTCAAAAGCTGTGGCATTGCGTGACAGAGACATGTGGAAGGCGATCATGGCTGAATTGCCTTCATATCTTGATGAGGAAGGGCTCGTAAAATATTTTCCTGTTATGAGGTTGGGGAACGATGTTCTCACATCATACCTTCTTTCTATAAGCAGGGAAGCCGGTTATGATATCCCCGAAGGCGTAAGAGGCAGGATACTTAAAGGACTGAAGGAATTCATTGAAGGAAAGATAATCAGATATTCAAATTTGCCCACGGCAGACCTCTCCATAAGAAAGATGGCTGCCCTGGAAGCTCTTTCGCAATATAATGAGGCTCAGCCGGAACTTTTGGGCTCAATTGCCGTAGAGGCAAATATCTGGCCAACTTCAGGCCTGCTGGACTGGATAAATGTCCTCATGAGGGTCAAAAATATTCCTGACCGGGCAAAGAAACTTAAGGAAGCCGAGCATATATTACGTTCAAGACTGAACCTGCAGGGAACTGTCATGGGAATTTCCACGGAGAAGACCGATAACCTCTGGTGGCTCATGGCAACACCGGATACAAATGCAGTTAAACTGCTGCTCACAACCCTGAAATTCGACAACTGGAAAGAAGATAATCCACGTATTTTCCGGGGCATGCTGGGGAGGATGAAAAAAGGACACTGGGATACAACAATCGCAAATGCATGGGGAGTCCTTGCGGTAGAAAAATTCACAAAGATATTTGAATCAACCCCCGTTGCAGGCGTAACTTCCGCAAAGATGGATTTAAAGACAGAGTCTGTTGACTGGACAAAAACTCCAAAAGGTGGAAACATAACATTCCCATGGCCCAAAAAGACGGAAGCGCTGAATATTATCCATAAAGGCAACGGCAGCCCCTGGGCTGTAATCAGAAGCTTAGCCGGAATTTCGCTAAAGGAATCCCTCTTCAGCGGATTTAAGATCAAAAAAACTCTCATTCCCATAGAGCAGAAAGAGAAAGGTCTGTGGAGCAAAGGAGATACAGCAAGGATACGTCTTGAACTGGAGTCACAAACCGACATGACATGGGTAGTGGTTAATGACCCTATCCCGGCAGGTTCCATGATCCTGGGCAGCGGTCTTGGCAGGGATTCAAACCTTTTAAGCAGCAGTGAGTCCGAACGCGGATGGGCATGGGAGACATACAGGGAGCGTTCCTTTGAGGCGCTAAGGGTTTATTATGAATATGTTCCTAAGGGGAAATGGACTATAGAATATACTCTGAGATTAAACAACAGCGGCACCTTTTATTTGCCGGAAACAAGGGTGGAAGCGCTTTATTCTCCTGAAATGTTCGGGGAAATACCGAACAGGAAGATGGAGGTAAAAGGGTTACAGTGAAAAGGCTGAAACAGGCAGGGATTCTTCTTGCATTTGTTCTTTTCATGCTGTCGCTGTTGCCGGTGCTTTTCATATTTGGCAACAGCACAAAGCTGCCGTCCTTTGCAAAGGTAAAAAGCGCTTATCAAAAATCTGATGCCCTGCTTTTAGACCGGCATGGTGAAATAATTCATGAACTGAGGATTGACGAAAACGGCAGGCGTCTTGAATGGATAGCCCTTAAGGATGTATCGCCTGCTTTTATTAAGGCAGTGATTCAGGTTGAAGATAAACGGTTTTTTCGTCATCACGGCGCTGACTGGTATGCGCTGACTAATTCTGCCTTTCAAAATATCACTTCAAAGAAGCTGCGGGGCGCGAGCACCGTTACCATGCAAGTGGCATCAATACTCGATAAAAAGCTCAAGCCTAAAGGCTCAAGGAGAGGTTTAAGACAGAAATGGAACCAGATATTTGCAGGTCTTGCGCTGGAGAAAACATGGTCGAAAGAAGAAATACTTGAAACATATATAAACCTGATTTCATACCGGGGTGAACTGCAGGGCATATCCGCTGCGACAAGGGGGCTTTTCGGCAAAGAACCCAGCGGTCTTGATGAGGCAGAATCATTAATACTCGCTTCACTTATTACCTCCCCTAATGCATCTGTCAATACGGTTATCCGAAGGGCATGTTTATTTGGCAACGCCATGAATCTGCAGAATATAACTGAACGAGTAAAGTTCGCAGCCGCAGAAAGCCTCGGTTCGCCATATCATGTGAGACCTGAGGCTGCCGTCGCCCCTCATGCAGCGCACATACTGCTGAAAGAGGGCCAAACAAAGGTAACTTCCACCATTGACGGTAAACTCCAGAAATTTGCCTATGAGACGTTAAACCATTATCTCACACTCCTTAAAAACAGTAACGTTTCAGACGGCGCGGTTCTTGTTGCCGACAACAAAACGGGAGAGATACTTGCCTATGTGGGCAACAGCGGCATATCTTCAAGCGCCCCCTGGGTGGACGGGATTAAGGCAAGGAGGCAGGCAGGTTCAACACTCAAACCATTTTTATATGAACTTGCCATAGAGAGAGGTATCCTTACCGCAGTCTCTATTCTCGAAGATTCACCGCTTCACGTTACAACCTCTACAGGTCTTTATGTACCGCAGAACTATGATAATATTTTCAGAGGACCGGTAAGTGCAAGAGCTGCCCTGTCTGCTTCAATGAACATCCCTGCCGTAAGAACGTTATTGCTCGTCGGCCTCAGCCCCTTTGTTGAAAGACTTAAAAATCTGGGCTTTGAGAGCCTTACAGAAGAGGCAGAATACTATGGCTATTCCATAGCTCTTGGTTCAGCCGATATTACTCTTTACGAACTGGTAAACGCATACAGGTCGCTATCCGATAATGGAAGATGGACCAGCCTGAAACTCAGGCCTGATGAGAAAGTTAAAAAACCGTTACAGGTCCTTAATAGAGACGCTGCATTCATTGTCTCCCATATTCTCTCTGACAGGGAAGCCAGAAGCGCTACCTTCGGTCTTGAGAACCCATTGTCAACAAGATTCTGGACAGCGGTAAAGACAGGGACGAGCAAAGACATGAGGGACAACTGGTGTATCGGGTATTCCGGAAAATATACTGTTGGCGTCTGGGTAGGAAATTTTTCCGGAAAACCGATGAGAGATGTAAGCGGTGTATCAGGGGCTGCTCCAGTATGGCTTGAAATAATGAACTACCTTCATGCCGCCATACCGTCGCATCCTCCGAAACCACCAAAGGGTGTGGTTTTTACAAAGGTTTCTTTTCATCATGGCATGGAGACATCACGGGAAGACTGTTTTATAAAGGGCTCAGAACCAGTTTTAGAAGTCCGCCTGAATACATTCCGGCAGAAGCCTCATATTACCTATCCCACTGACGAAATGTTTATCAGCATTGATCCTGAGATCCCTGACGAGCTTCAACGTGTCCCCTTCAGATTTCAACCGTCAACCCAGGAATATGAATGGGTGCTCAATGACAAAAAGACCGGCATATCCAACCCGCTTTTTTTATGGAAACCTGAACGCGGCAGATATGAATTGTCAATTGTCGACAAACAGAACCGTGTCCTCGATTCAGTGGGTTTTGTAGTCAGGTAGGGACAGTGGGTTATATTGTTGACTAACGTATTCTAAAAGTGATACTTCTATTACCGGGGCTCGCGTCGCCCCCTCCACCGGCAAAGCCGTCGGAGCCACCCCCTCTCGCTTGCTGTGCAAGCTAAATAGATTCTCACGGGTGACGCAAGTAATTTACCGGGGCTTACACCTGTCCTCCGTAACCTTAGCAGGGGTGGGTCGCCCCTTCGTCGCCCCCCTCTCGCTCGTTGTGCGAGCTAAACATATTTTAAGGGTGGCGCAAGTGAGTTGCCGGGGATTGGCACTTGCCTGTAAGAATCTACACAAGGGAGAAACATATGTTTGGCCTTGGAATGCCGGAACTTATTGTAATAATGGTAATAGCCCTGATCATTTTTGGAGCAGGCAAACTGCCTGAAATCGGGGGAGCTATCGGCAAAAGTATAAAGAGTTTTAAAAAATCAATAAAAGAGCCGGATGAAACAGATGTCACACCAAAAAATGACAAGGATAACAAGGCAGCTCCTCCAAAAGCATAGCGCCGCTCTGTATGGAATTTCTAAACGGTTTTGAACATTCATCGATAGAAAAAGCAGTTAGAATACTGAAAGACGGTAATGTAGTCGCCTTCCCAACAGAAACAGTATATGGCCTTGGCGCTGACGCGATGAACTCTTATGCCGTTGCAAAAATATTTGAGATCAAAAAAAGGCCGAAATTTGACCCCCTTATTGTCCACATCGGCCACAGGGAATGGATATCCGAGATTGCGGATTATGTACCACCTGAGGCCAAAAAACTGATTGACAGATTCTGGCCCGGACCTCTTACCCTTATACTGAGAAAAAAGGATGCCATACCCGGTATCGTCACCGCCGGCCTTCCTACAGTAGCAATACGCATGCCCTCTCATCCGGTAGCACTGAACCTTATAAGGAGTTTCGGCAATCCCATAGCTGCGCCAAGCGCCAACCCTTTCGGTTACATAAGCCCTACAAATGCACAACATGTTGCAAAGATGCTCGGAGATGATGTGCCGCTCATATTGGATGGAGGAAGCAGCAACTACGGGATAGAATCAACAATAATATCCTTTAATGAAGACAAAATATATCTTCACAGACATGGCGCAGTCAGTTATGAAGAGCTTTCCGCAACAGCAGGGCCTATTAATGAAAAGGAGAGAAACAACTCCTGCGAAGCGCCCGGTGAGCTGCCCTATCATTATGCGCCAATAAAACCATTGAAAATTATTCATACAATTGATGAAATAGCTGATGCAAGATCATCTTTTCTCGCCTTTAAAAAACCGTTAAAAACACCAAACTCTAAATATGTTAAGGTTCTATCAAACTCCGGAGATATGAGAGAGGCTGCTGCAAACTTTTTTTCATATCTTATCGAATTGGATCGGGATAATGTTGATATTATTTATGCCGAAAACATACCGGAAACAGGTCTCGGGAAAGCCATAATGGAAAGGCTTAAGAAGGCGTCAAAAAAATATATGCATATAACCCATTGATAATTTTACTAATCCATGATAACTTATTTTCATGAAAGAGCTCATATTGAAGTGTACTTTTTTAAGGGAAATGCCTGAAAATATTAGGTTTTTAATTAACCTATTTTATAGAATATTTAATTTAACTGCTTTTAATATCAATATGTTAAGATCAATATCCTGCTGTTTATTCACAACATTTCCACAAAAATTGTGGAAAACATGCAAAAACCCTGCTTGTTTAAGCGCATGTGTATTATTGCTGTGCATACCATTTTTGTTTTCTTGCAGTTCGTCCAAATCAGCTAAAAAAGGAAGTCCTGTCCTTGAAAATGCTGTAATCTCGATGAGTGAAGATGAAGTAAGGAAAAAGTTTGGCGAACCCAGTATGGTAAGCAAAACACCTGAAAATAATATCATATGGACATACAAACCAAAATGGAAAATTATGCCGGACAATAAAGATACGGTTTATGTCGAATTTGAGAACGGCAAAGTGACTAAAATTGTTAAAGCAAGGTGAAGTATGATATGCGAAAAATGTGCAGGCGAGATTGGAACGGTAATCTGTAAAAATTGTAACCAGGAAATATTAAAACTCGGTGCATATTGTTATCAATGTGGAAATAGATTTGAAATAGACATGAGAGAAAAAGAAGAATCCGATTTTGATCTTGAAAGCAGAATACTATGCAGCGACGGTACATGTATCGGTGTTGTTGAAAACGGGTTTTGTAAACTATGCGGGAAACCGTACGAGCCGGAAGCTTGAAAAATGATTTTGAACCGAATATTAAAGATTTCGGATTTAAGTATAAAATAAATAACTCACAGTATTTAACCCCGTTAAAATCAGGACAATTAAAAATTCTTCTCCCTGTTGTCAAATTTTTATTAATTATATCCTTATTGTTTACTGCTTCATGCGATTCAATTAAGGCTTACGGTATATATGCAGATAATATGTTTATCGGGAAAGCACTTTTAAAAGAGCAAGAGTACACAAATGCAGAACCATATTTTACAAAAGCATCAAAGCAGATAAAAGATTCGTATTCGCTGGCATATCTTGCGACAGTCAGCTATAAAACGAATAACATTGACAATGCTGAAAGCTATATAAAAGAAGCTGAGCAGATAGATAAAAACACCTATGCCTATCTGCGGATTATCGGATATAAGGCTTTGATTCTGCTGAAAAAGGATAAACAGAAAGGTTTGGACGCCCTAAAAGATTATATTAATTTGTATGAATATTTTTACCCGCTTACAACAATTAACGACGTTAGAAAGATGTACGATAAAAAAGAAATAGATATGGTCAGGCTTGAAAATTTAATTGATGAACAGATATTGCGGTATGAAAATGACATCGATCAATTTTTATCCACTAAGACAGGTTTTTATGATAGAAATTCAGGTTCAGGCTTCTAATATCATCATCTAAATCACAGGATAATAAAATGGGCTTTTTTGACAAGATAAAAAATGGTTTGGCAAAAACAAGGGATCAGTTACTGACAAAAATTGAATGGGCTGTAAAGGGAAAACCCATTGATGAAGACTCATTCGATGAATTTGAAGAGGCTCTGCTCCTTTCGGATGCAGGTGTTGAAACAACAATGTTTCTCGTGAATGCTTTAAAAGAACGGTGGAAAAGAGGACAGATAAAGACATCGGATGATATCAGGCAATGTCTGATAGAAGAAACTGAAGCTCTTCTTAAACCTGTAGAAGTGCCTATTGTCATTGATTCTCACAAGCCTTTCATAATACTCACTCTTGGTGTGAACGGCGTCGGCAAAACAACCACAATAGCGAAAATCGCGAAGTTATACGGCGAGTCAGGAAAGAAAGTCCTCTTCGGTGCCTGTGACACATTCAGGGCCGCAGCAGTAGAACAACTTGAAGTGTGGTCGGGAAGACTCGGTATTGAGGTAATTAAGCACAAAGAAGGCTCCGATCCTGCAGCAGTGGCTTACGATGCCACAAAAGCTGCAACAGCAAGGGGTATTGATATACTAATGCTTGATACGGCAGGCAGACTCCATACGAAGGTAAACCTTATGGAGGAGATGAAAAAAATTAAAAGAATAGTCGGCAAGGAAATTGAAGGGGCGCCTCACGAAACACTACTCGTTGTTGACGCTACGAACGGACAGAATGCCATAGTCCAGGCAAAGGCATTTAATGAAGCGCTCATCGTAACAGGTATTGTAATAACAAAGCTTGACGGTACTGCAAAGGGGGGGTTTATCCTGCCTATTGCCCATACCCTGAAGATACCGATATGGTTTATCGGCGTCGGCGAAAAGTTTGACGATTTAATTCCTTTTAATGCAAGAGATTTTTCAAAAGCTCTCTTCGAATAATAAACCGATTGCACCTATGCTGTGAAGGCGTATTCGGTCTGTCAATTATGAAAATCGGGGAATTCCGGCAAGCACGGGTATTTTTGATGAAGGTATGGTAAAGGCAAATGCGGGACCAAGATCAGAAGTTATCTATGCAACAGTCCGTTAACCCATATATCCCGTCTTTTCCCCTATTCCATATTCATTCACTATCCCCTTCTGAGTAACTTACCTCTTTTTTAAAGTTACTCAGCAACAAATCGCCCCGAAGGGCCGTGCAGCGCTATTCACTATTCACTATTCACTTCTGAGTAACTTACCTCTTTTTTTAAAGTTACTCAGGAACAAATCGCCCCAAGGGGGCGTGAAACGCTATTCACTGTCTTTATACCTGCGGCCGTCTTTTCTTCCCGTATGGGATTTTGGGTAACTCCTGCTGAACATGGTCACAAAAAACTAAGAGTTCATGAAGATATTTTTCAACGTCTTCGTATATATAGGTTCCCAGACCCTTATCAAAGGTTGTTTTTATGGATACAAGACTTTTAACCTGTTTTTTCACGGATACAGGTTTTGTATCATTAGGGTCGGGTTTGGGTTTTTTGTATGCGGTGAGTCTGCTCTCTAAAGTTGTGTAGGTTACCGGTGTTTTTAAAATGTCGGTAAATATTTGCATGAGATCAGGACAATCGAGGTTTGCGGCAAATAAATATCCATGGGAAACAGGGAGATTTCCTGTATGAATTTCAGCCTGAATTTCCGGAGAAAGTTTCAAAAGTGAAATTGTGCGGAACAAGGTAGGATAAGACTTTGCAGAGATTTCAGAAGTTTCTTTCAACGTGAAAGAAACTTCTTCCGGTACATATTCTGGAGAACGATTACAATTTACCAATTCACTCATCACCCCATCCACATCATAGTTTTTGTCAGGATGTTTCGCCTGAATATACGCAAGAATTCCTTTGGCCTGATCAATGGGGTTCAAGTCTTCTCTCTGCAAGTTCTCAGTGAGTTGCAGAGCTATGGTCTCACCTAATTCCCTGCCTGCTTCAATAATTCTTATTGGTACGGATTCAAGTCCTAATTGCCGGGCTGCCAAAAGACGTCTCTCTCCACAGATAAGCAGATATGTCCCGTCCTCCTGAGCGGTTACAATAAGCGGCTCTAATATACCCTTGTCTTTGATGGATTGCATAAGAGATTTGAAGGAGTCCGTTTCCGTATTAATACCTGACCGAACCTGCTCCATTACCACAATCTTTTCTCCGGGAATATACAGAAATTCAGGATTCACAACAGTCTTCTTTGTTGCCATAATTACCCCCTCTTTGAAAGGCAGTGAATAGCACTACACGCCCCTTCGGGGCGATTTGTTACTGAGTAACTTTAAAAAAAGAGGTAAGTTACTCAGAAGTCGATAGCGAACAGCAACACACACCCCCTTTTTGCCGGAATGATTTATCAGGGAGTAACTTACGGAAAAGGTTAAGATATTCAGAAGTCACAACCTGCTTACTGCTTTCATCACTATTCACTGTTCACTAACGACTATTCACTGCCTTATTATTGTTTTTATTGTAGAAATTTAGAGAATATGTGTCAAGTTTTTTGTGATTTTTATGCAGGGCGGACAGGGATTCTGCAACCCTTTCGTCGAGCATTTCAGAACACAAAGTCACGGAGTGTACATTTCGGGAAGTTATCGTTGCTTAAGGCAACAAACACGCACTATCACCTTCAGGAAGGAATTGATTACCGGTGTTATCTACAACGGAACATGTCAATGAAAGAATGTATCTCAAAAAATTCATTCCTACTTAAAACAGAGGCATTTATAACTAATTTTCCGTGACGCATATTTTAATACTGTACTTTCCATGCATTAATTACCCGTCCAATACCTCCCGGACTGTCCGGGAAATCTGGACCATATCGAAAGGTTTCTGGATAAAACCCCGGTATCCTTTAGCTATAATCTGTTTTGCCTGATCCTCTAAGCTGTAACCGCTGCTGAGGATTATCTTTGCCGAAGGTTCTATTTCCCATAATAGATCTAAAGTTTTGCTCTCCGAGATCCCCGGCATGATCATGTCAAGGATTATAAGGGATACGGCATCTTTATTCTCTTTATAGAAAGTGATTGCCTCCTGTCGACTGCTTACCCCATGTACGATATATCCAAAGATTTCGAGAATCTCTTTACTCACTTCAAGAATATCCGGATCATCATCCACAAGGAGGATCGTTTCAGAACCGCTTGGCATTGCAGGCTCATTTTGTAATATTTTCACGCTATTTTCCGTATATACTTGATTTTCAGGACCCCCTCCTCTTCAGGGTTGACGCTATGAGAGCCAAGGGCGTCAGTCCTCTCGCATTCATTGTTCCACGGTAATACAGACTCATTATAGACAATCCTGCTGCAGCATATCCCGATCCATCCACTGCCGAACTTAATGATCTTCACTTTTCTGCCACAATAAGGACATAAATATGATGGTATCATAAGCATCCCCCATTCTTAAGCTGTCAGAGGCGCAGTCATTATTGTTCATGATGAGTCAGGTCTGTATCATTATTATACAGATAGACCCTTCCCTCCCTCCCGCCTTCTCCCTTTTTTGTAGCAGTCACATAATTAAGGTTGGTATAAGTATATAAAAATATGAAAATAAAGTAATGGCAGATTATTGGTATATAAATATGGTTAAAAAAATACTATTCTACAAGGGATTTCAAGTATATCCAGTATTTAGAGGACATCCTTAATAAATAAGCATCCTCCTGTTTTGTCGCAGTTCAAATATTGGACGATTATCGAATGCCGATTGAAGTTTTGTATCACGGGCAAAAACTGCGCAGCCCTGATTGTTTTTCTACCACCGTATTACAACTGCTCCCCATGTTAATCCCGCTCCAAAACCTGTTAATACAACCACATCACCCGGTTTGATTCTATTGGTCTTCAATGCTTCATCCAGGGCGATCGGAATGGACGCGGAGGATGTATTGCCGTATCGATCCAGATTTATCATAAATTTGTCCATTGACATATCCATTCTGCGCGCCGCTGCCTCAATAATCCGCTGATTGGCCTGGTGCGGGATGATCAGCGCAACCTCATCCTTGCTTATTCCGGCCATTTCGAGCGCTTCCTCCGTTACCTTCGGCAGCATCCGCATGGCAAACTGAAACACTTCCTGTCCATCCATTTTTACTTTGTGCATATTGGCCGCAATATTTTCGGCAGTCACTGCCATACGGGTTCCACCGGCAGGAATATGCAGGCGCTTCACCCCTGACCCGTCAGCGCCAAGGCGCATCGATAAAATACCCTGCTCCGGTAAGGCTGGTCGCAACACAACAGCACCGGCCCCGTCTCCGACGACAATACATGACCCGCGATCTTCCCAGTTGGCTATCCTGGAATTCGCGTCAGCCCCGATAACTAATACAGTCCGGTATAACCCGGTGGAAACAAACTGGGCGCCCGTAACCAATGCGTAGATAAAACCCGAACACCCTGCCGACACATCAAAGGCAGGAGTATTCTTCATCCCCAGTTGTTCCTGAATAATGCAGGCGGTTGCAGGCACCAACAAATCGGGGCTCATGGTAGCCGTGATAATCAAATCAACATCAGCGTTATTGATCTCTGCCTGTATCACGGCCTGTTCCGCTGCCACGACACCGAGATCGGAGGTTGCCTGTTCCGGATCGACAATATGGCGCTCCCTGATCCCGGTCATTGTTCGAATCCACTCTTCGCTCGTATCCATTGTCCTTGCCAGATCATAATTTGTCAGCACTGTATCAGGGATACAAACACCGACACCGGCAATAAAAGCGTTTATTTTTTCATTAACCATTTTTCTTCTCCATTATCTTTCAACCATCCGGGGTGCGGCATTATTATACCCCGCGAACCGCTTCACAATCGGATTTGATAAATGCCAGCAATTCCCGGGAAAATGGTGTATAAAGCTTTATTTTTTCGTATTCCCTTTCGCTCCCGAATAATTTCTGCATGAGCAATCCGTCTGTCCCGAACCAGCGCGGAAACATTCCCCCAAAGAAAAACCCCTTCTTCCGAAGTAAATCCACAGCCGAGCCGATATGAGGACAGGCCATATTCACTGTGACTTGCAGGCTCATCACCTGACGCTGCCCTGCTTTATCCAGGATATCCTCCACCACCACGGTCCAGTCGCTGCCGATTGCCTGGATTGCCGTTTTCCATGTTCGGGCGGAAGCGTAATATTTCTCTTCAAGTATTGTCTTCTCATCGGTTGGCAACGAATCAATTGAAGGAAAAAGAATCCTTGGCCGCAGTGAACCGGCAATCTGTCTTAAAATCTCATTATACCGGGCCGGAACAAATTCGGCCTCCGACAGATCTGTCAGTTCCCGGAAATAGAGCGCACAGGATACCCGCGCAGTGCCGGCTTTGTTGTTTCTCTCATCCTTGAAGCTCTCTCCGTCTAATTGATCCAACTCCAGCGCGCAATCAACCATCCCGTTCTTTACGGCATTAACCTGAGTGAAATAGTGTGAGCAGACTGCTTCCACAAAAATCCCGTCGATTATGGTTATACTGTTTGCGGCAAAATTGAAAAGAAAACGGATCAAGCGCAGGGAAATGTCGGTGTATTTATATGCAGGAACAACCGCCAGATTTCCTGCTTCCCAAAGGCGGGGATTGGGGGCGGTCTTGTACATGGAGGCATAACCGGCCGTCTGCCCGTTCATATCAAAGGCCAATAAGGAAATCAATCGACCGGATTCTATCTCCCTGCACAAAGTACCCGGTTCATACACGTCCCTGACAGGGAAGTCTTCACCATATATTGAACGGAAAACCGTTCCCACATGATGGGCGTTCGTTACATCGACGGGGACAATATGAAATTGACCTTCCGGCAAAAGATTTAATTACCCTGCAATACGTTTATCAAAATATTCTACCGCTGCTCCGATTGTTGTAAGCCTGTTTGCATCATCAAGGGGAATCTCAATGGAAAAGGCTTCTTCGGCCAAAACCAGCATCTCCGCAAAATCGAGAGAATCAAGCTTCAGGTCATCAACCAGGGACGCTTCAAGCTTTAAGTCGGCTGCTGAAATATCTTTCTTCTTGATTTTCAAAATAATCCCGCATACTTTTTCCATGGTTGTCATATCTGTCTCTCCTTTCTGTGATAAGTGTATTTTTTCATGATTTTCATTTCTTAGAGTTAAATATACATAGTGATTATGAATAGTCAAGCGCAATGGAATGTATACAAACAAATAAACAATACAGGTTAAGTCATTGCTCTTGACCGAGCAAAGGAGAAATAATGAAGGAGGAATCAGGACTTATGCCTGCCGGTCTTTAAAAAACTCTTATAATTATAGCGAAATTAGTGTATAATCTTCCTTAGGGAGACATATGCAATGCTCATAGCCGATGATATAACCAAGCTTATAGGACATACTCCACTCGTAAGAATTAACAGGCTTTCCAAGGGGCTTGACGCGCGGATAGTTGCAAAGCTTGAGTTTTTCAACCCCTGCGGAAGCATAAAAGACAGGATCGGGATAAACATGGTAGAGGCTGCTGAAAAAACCGGTATCCTGCATAACAATACAATCATTGTTGAGCCTACCAGCGGCAATACCGGCATTGCCCTTGCTTTTGTATGCGCTGTTAAGGGATATGGTTTGATCCTTACAATGCCTGAAACAATGAGTATGGAAAGACGGAGCATGCTGAAGGCATTCGGCGCTCAACTTGTTTTAACGCCGGGCGCGCTCGGTATGAGAGGAGCTATTGACAAGGCTGAAGAAATAATAAAGGAAAATCCGAAGGCTATTATGCTCCAGCAATTTAAGAACCCCGCAAACCCTGAAATGCATGCGAGAACAACAGCCGAAGAAATATGGCATGACACGGAAGGTATGGCTGATGTGTTGGTTGCAGGAGTTGGAACCGGCGGGACTATCACAGGCGTGGGCACTACTCTGAAGAAAAGAAAACCCTCTTTTAAAGTAATAGCTGCAGAGCCTGAAGCTTCGCCCGTACTTTCAGGAGGCCGGCCGGGGCCGCATAAGATACAGGGCATCGGCGCGGGATTTATTCCCGATATATTAGACAGAAGCATCATCGACAAAATTGTAAAGGTTTCCAATGATGATGCCTTTGATACGGCACGAAGGCTTGCGAAAGAAGAGGGAATATTCTGCGGCATATCCTCCGGCGCGGCAATGTGGGCGGCAATTAACATTGCAAAAATGAAGGAATTTAAAGGGAGTTTGATTGTAGTTATCATACCTGATCTCGGCGACAGGTACCTTTCAACGGAATTGTTTAATTCCTCCGTGAAATAAGAGGGCAAGGAAGGCGATATTGAAAACAATTGATGAAATTAATGAAAAAATCAAAAACGGCAAGGTAGTTGTTGTAACTGCTGAAGAGATGATAGAGATTACAAAAGAAAGGGGCACAAAGAAGGCGTCCGAGTATGTGGATGTTGTAACAACGGGCACATTCGGGCCCATGTGCAGCAGCGGTATGTTCATTAATGTAGGTCATTCAAAACCAAGGATAAAAATAGGCGGAGGGAAATGTCTCCTCAATGACGTGCCCGCTTACTGCGGCATTGCGGCCGTTGATGTTTATATCGGCGCTACGGCAATGCCCGATGACGATCCGAGAAATATGGTCTATCCCGGCGCTTTTAAATACGGCGGCGGCCATGTAATTGAAGACTTTGTCAGCGGAAAAGATATCCGCCTTACAGCCACGGCATACGGTACAGACTGCTACCCCAACAAAAAAATCGAAACATACATAAATAAAGATAACGTGAATGAGGCATATCTTTACAACCCGAGGAATGCCTATCAGAATTACAATGTTGCCGTAAACCTCACGAACAAGGTTATTTATACATATATGGGAATATTAAAACCGAAAATGCACAACGCGAACTATTGCAGCGCAGGTCAGCTCTCCCCGCTTTTGAAAGACCCGAAGTACAGAACCATCGGAATCGGTACGAGGATATTTCTGGGAGGCGGCATCGGTTATGTGGCATGGAACGGAACGCAACACAACCCTGATGTGTTAAGAAGCCCTGACGGGCTTCCCAGGGCAGGCGCCGGGACAATAGCAACTATCGGGGACACAAAGCAGATGAGCAGCGACTTCCTGAAAGGCGCAAGCTTTATCGGTTACGGATCGACCATGTTTATAGGTCTCGGAATTCCCATTCCCATACTTGACGAAGAAATGGCCTATTTCACATCCAGAAGCGATGAGGATTTCTGGGCGCAGGTTGTTGACTATGGCAATGATTATCCGAACAGAATACCGAAAAGCATCTGCGAAGTAAATTATGCCCAATTGAAATCCGGCAGGATATCCATTAACGGCAAAGATGTGCCGACATTTCCCATCTCAAGCTATGCAAAGGCAAGAGAAATATCAACGATATTAAAGGACTGGGTAAACTCCGGCAAATTCCTCCTTGCAAATCCGGTTGCGCCCCTGCCTGGCGTTGAATCCGGTATAAAAATGAATATCCTTGAAGAAAGGATTCCGGAGGTATTTTCAGACAGCTTGGAATAAACATAGAGTGCCGGGTGTGAATAAGCCAGGTTCTCATCTTATAACTTTCAGCTTGTTGTAAACCATGAGCTATGAGTAAGAAACTATAAAAAAGCTATCTGCAAAACAATTATGAACAAAAAAGCGATTTCACTATTATCCGGCGGCTTGGACAGCGTCCTTTCAACGAAGGTTATCATGGAACAGGGCATAGATGTCATAGCCCTCCATTTTACTTCGCCATTCAGCAGCAAAAGAGAGAAAGAACGGGGGCTGCAGGCTGTCAGAGCAGTCAGCGAACTTGGCATAGGTTTAATACTCAAGCATAAAGGCCCTGAGTTTATTGATGTTGTCAGGTCACCGAGGTACGGCTACGGCAAAAATATAAACCCCTGTATTGATTGCAGAATATTCATGCTGCACAAAACAAGGGAGATTATGGAAGAAGAGCAGGCAAGCTTTGTTGTGACCGGGGAAGTGCTCGGCCAGAGACCTATGTCGCAAAGAAGGGACACAATACGGATCATCGAAAAGGCCAGCGGCCTTGAAGGCCTCATAGTCAGACCGCTTTCTGCCATGCACTTTTCACCTTCAATACCTGAACAGGAAGGCATCCTGGACAGAGACAAATTGCTGGATTTTTCCGGCAGGTCAAGGACGCCGCAATTCCGTCTTGCCGAGAAATATAACCTTACAGAGTTCGGCTCCCCCGGCGGCGGCTGCCTCCTTACCGACCCGATCTTTACGAAGAAGCTCAAGGATCTTTTTGAATACGATAAGGCCTTTACCATGAAGGACCTGGAATTGCTGAGCATAGGAAGACACTTCAGACTGCGGGCTGACACCAAGCTCATTGTGGGCAGGAATGAAGCAGAGAACGATAAACTCATCTCGCTTTGGTCAGCGCACGCTTACATATCCTTTTATCCGATAGGGTTCAGCGGCCCCGTCGCCATTCTGAAAGGCGCCTTCGACGATGATATTATAAACACAACAGCAAATATTATGGGGTATTACGGTAAGAACGAATCCCCGGTTATTTCCATAGAATCAAATAACGGCACAGTAAACAGGCACGTTGTGGAAAAACGCAGCATCATGCCCGAAGAACTGTTAGCAGGAACACAGCAGGAGGCTTCATGAGGATAACAGATGACCTGTACGCATATTCCTGGACATCGTATCAGGAAAATAACTGCAATACCGTTTTCATAGACGGGAAGATTCCTTTATTGATCGACCCCGGGCACAGACATCTTTTTAACAATGTCGTCGAAGGTATGGAAAGGGACGGAAAAACAATAGATCATATAAAATGCATATTATGCACCCATAGCCACCCTGACCATATTGAAGCAATCGACTTATTTGATAAGGAAATATTGAAAGGAATAAGCAGGGAAGAATATGAGTATTTAAATAACGGAGGCAAGGAATTTTTTCTTGCAACTGGTTGTCGGATACCTCAGGCGACTTTCAAGCTGTTTCTCCAGGAAGGCATAGTCAAGCTTGGGGATAAATCATTGCAGATCATCCCCACGCCTGGTCATTCACCCGGTTCTACCTGCCTCTATTGGGAAGAAAAAAAAGCGCTCTTTTCCGGTGACACAGTTTTCTACATGGGTGTAGGAAGAACAGACTTCCAGGGCGGTGATATGAATGCCCTTGCAGATAGCGTTGAAAGGCTGTCAAGACTCAATGTGGAGTATTTGATCCCCGGACACGGACAAATAATCAAAGGGGAAAAGGAAATAAGCAGGAATTTCAAGGTAATTCTGGAGGAGTACTTCAACAGGCACTGACGGGGAACATATTTGACATTCTCCCTTGCTATGCATATAATGAATCTACAAACAATTTTTCATGGAGAAAAAATACCTTTGCTTGAAATACAAGGAATATATTGAGATTGATAAAAACCCCTGTCCGCATCCGGGTGATTACTGTCAGTACAGAACACAATGCCTTGTCCACGCGCTCTGTATGGAAAATGAGGATTGCAGGAAATTGAGGAGGAATAAATTTGAAAATACCAGATGAATACGTATGTGACCTTTGCGGGTTCATGTTTCTTTCAGGAGAAACTGTGAATATTTTTTGTCCCGAATGCGGAAGCAGCATGGTCGCAAAAGAAATAAGCTACGATGAGTTTTTAGACGAAGAGGCATATAATTTCAGCACAAAGATGATCATGAGATCAACTTTGTAACATTAGTTCGCAGATGGATTTTCAAGGTAAAAGCTTCTCAGGATTATAAGTTTAACAAGTCAGTACAGTCAAAATATCATTCATTCCTGAATCAATACTCATGCTTGTCCTCATTTCATTGTCTGTATTTTTCCATGTCGTCATCCAAAGATAACAACTTTTTTTTCAGAGCAATGCAATCACGGAGAGCAATCATTTTTTATGGGTTAATAAATCATGTGAAATATTTCATTAATAATTTGCCCTCCTGTTTTCCTGTCTCTATCAATAAGTTAACATTACATTTTTTATTTATAATTGCTTTGTTAACACAGTTTTAATTATCGGTTAACAAATAAGAGAAATTTAATCGATATATATCTTTTTTGTCTTGACATAAATTGCTATTAAAATATAATATTACACTAATAAAATATTTCACAAACGATTAATTAAAGAGAGGTGCCAATGAAATTAGAAGGAAAAAATGCTGTAGTTACAGGTGGTGGAAGGGGTGTAGGCAGGGCCATCAGTATCGCCTTTGCACAGGAAGGCGCAAATGTTGTGGTAAACTATGCCTCAAACAGTAAAGCAGCCGATGAGGTAGTTGAAATAATTAACGGTATGGGACGGAAGGCAGTTGCTGTAAAAGGCGACGTGGCCCAGAAAGCAGACGCGGAAGGAATCATTAATGCCTGTGTGGAAAACTTCGGTACAGTACATATTCTTGTAAACAATGCAGGCATCTCAAAACCGGCCATGATGCACAAAATGTCGGTAGAAGTGTGGGATGAGGTTGTCAATATCCAGATGAGAGGTCCCTGGCTTTGCGCTCAGGCAGCATCGAAATATTTTATGCAGCAGAATTACGGCAGGATAGTAAATGTTACTTCTGTTGCCGGCATTGTAGGCACCATAGGTCAGATAAATTACAGCGCTGCCAAGGGCGGAGTAGTTTCTATGACAAAATCAATGGCAAGGGAACTCGCCAAGTTTAATGTTACGGCAAATGTAATCTCTCTGGGCATTGTTACAACAGAAATGACCCATACAATTTCAACAGATGATAAGCTTAAAGAAATTTATACGAAAAGAATCCTGCTTGGTAAATATGCCGAGCCGGAAGATGTTGCTCCAGCCTTTGTATTTTTTGCATCAGATGACTCACGCTATGTAACGGGACAACTCCTTTGCGTAGATGGCGGTTATGGAATGACGTAAAAAGTAGGGAGGTGATATTCAATATTTAAAATATATTAGGAGGTGTAGTAATGGGAGAAGTACCAAAGACAATAAAACAGTGGCAGATGGTTCAACCGACAGTCTATAACAGAGAAACAAAAGAAACCACACCCGGTAAGCTTGCTGTGGCTGAAATTCCCGTACCCGAGCTTAAGGCAGGAGAAGTGCTTGTAGAAGTAGCAGGCTGCGGCGTATGCCACACAGACCTCGGCTATTTCTATGACGGCGTGCCTACCGTCAGCAAACCACCGCTGGCTCTCGGACATGAGATCGCAGGAACAGTTGTTGCCGGCGAAGCAGCATGGATAGGAAAAGAAGTTATTATCCCGGCAGTTATGCCCTGCAGACAGTGCATACTCTGCAAAACAGGTAGAGGCAACAGGTGCCTTGCACAGAAGATGCCCGGAAACAGCATCGGCGTATACGGCGGGTTCGCAAGCCACATACCCGTACCGACTATCGATCTTTGCCTTGTAACCGACAAGAAGGGATATGCCCTTGAACAGCTTGCCGTTATTGCAGACGCGGTAACCACCCCGTATCAGGCATCAAAAAGAGCAGACCTTCAGCCTGGCGACAATGTAATTATCATCGGCGCAACAGGCGGCGTAGGAGTATACATGGCTCAGACAGCAAAGGCTCTCGGCGCAAAAACCGTTATCGGTATTGCCAGAAATCCTGAGAAACTTCAGAGAGCCCTTGATTATGGTTGTGATTTCGTTATCAGCACATTAGACAAAGACAACAAAACACTTGTCGGCGAATATAGAAGTATCTGTAAATCAAAGGGTCTTCCCAATACAGGCTGGAAGATTTTTGAAGTAACAGGTGCCAAGGCAGGACAGGATCTTGCCCTTGATCTGCTCTCATTCGTAGGCAAACTCATACTTGTTGGTTACGGCATGGCGAAAAGTGAATATATGTTTTCAAAACTGATGGCCTTTGACGCGGAAGTTATCGGTACATGGGGCTGCTTACCTGAGTATTATCCGATAGTCCTTGACATGGTACTCGCGAAGAAGATCGTAATCGATCCTTTTGTTGATGTAAGAAAAATGAGCACAATTGCAGCTACATTTGATGAGATTCACAAAGCTGGATCACCCGCTAAGAGGGTTGTATT
>Ga0351906_1120_pt1 | contig 21735 bp, 24 predicted proteins | sample BONcelHT113001E5_FD_206866 | JGI IMG/M metagenome (GOLD analysis project Ga0351906, IMG submission 206866) | Enriched cells from coal bed in the Powder River Basin, Montana, United States - BONCAT cells T11 rep1 HSBNCT.T11.300.1.E5 ... | reverse complement strand
ATACTCATGAACTTCCACCGGAGAAAGGGTATTGCTCCCGATATTTGGGAGAGAAGGGGTCCCATAAAGACTCATAATCCATACCACCGTGATAAGGAGTATTAAAAAACCCACAACGATCAGACCTGGTTTCATAAGATATTATCCATCCTTTCATCTCCTTTTATTATCAAGGGCTGGGTAGTCAGTATAACCTTTATCTTCACCGATATACCCTGTGGCAACATCCACCGGATTCAAAGGAGCATTTCTTTTGATGCGATCAGGAAGATCCGAATTTTTTGAAAACAGATCCATGCGGGTATGTGCATATTTTCAGCAGATAAAATTTTGTATGATATTTATTTTTTGTGATGTTTGAAGAGACTTATATCCTATTAATAAAATTCGGGATATTTGATGACTTCAGTGTTTTGAAGAGGAGCGATATCAACCAGAAATCATCCATTCGCGGTAATTCAGATATCATGGACATATCATTTTTTGAGGCAAAAAATGATTTGTATGCATAAACAGATAAATAATCGAATCATAACGATTATATCGATAATAGGTATTTATAGAAGGATAGTGATCCTGATTGGTATCATGCCTTGCCGAAGGAAGATCTGAAGATAACATGGACATAAATCAAGAGATTACATGAGGCTTCATATGGTACAATGGAATTACCAATATATATTGGACGATCTTCAAGATATGAGAGATCATTTGGATTCTTTGTTCCAACGAATACATGGAACCAATCCAAAAGAACTATTCTTAAATTCCGCCGAACCGGGTGTAAACATGCAGACGACTGTACAGGGAAATCTCAGGGTTGATGTGATTGAACATGAGGATGAAGTTATTGTTAAGGCAGACATGATTATCGGTGATCAAAAAAAGGATATTAAATTAGACCTGGTAGAACCGCAGGCCCTAAGGATTTTTTGCGAACGTAAAGGAGAGAAAAAAGATGACAGCGAGAATTATTCTATGTGTGAACGCTCTTTCGGATCCATGACCCGAATTATTCCGCTTCCTAAACCGGTAACCGAGGATGGATCAAATGCACAATTTAAAGACGGTGTATTAGAGGTACGTCTTAAAAAGTTAACTCCTGGTCCTAAACGTCATATTACAATCGAATAAGTGATATTTCTAAAAAAGAAGCAGAATATCAATTGCAGACAACTCCTTTATTCCAATTTGAGGGTATTTGTCGCTAGACTTCATTATCTGAAAAATATTACCACAAATCTAATAATTTATTAAAAATATGCTTCTCTTCGGTTACATCTATTTTTGATGGCTTTAAATGTCTATGAACTAATTTCTGAAAATAATATTGTATTTCAATTAAGGTCGATAATAGTTTTCATACCAAGAATCAGGTCTCATTTTTTTCTCTCCTCCCCTTAAATGTATTTTCAACGTTTATTACTTTTCAATTCTTGGGCTCATCGACGTAGATAGGGATACTCATTGTAGATTTCTTCATTCTCATTGTGTGAACCGGGAGTTATCCTAATGAATTCCATTTGTGTAACAGCCTCCCATATAGAACCGACAATATTACTCAAACAATATTTTCCCGTCTTTTCCACCTCTCGATTTTATCAGGTGTACTTCTAATATTTCGTTTTTATATGAAGCGTTTGACCCTTCTTCGATGACCGGTGAAGGAAGCGGGATGATTTGTGATATATATCCGAAGCTATGTTCACACATCGAATAATCTATTTTCTCTTCTTTTTTCCATTCCTTACGGACACAGGCTATTTTCAAAGCCAGGGGGTGTAACAGATCTATAGTAATATTCTTTTTGAGGTCACCGGGTATCATTTCTGCGGTGACAATTACCTCTTCATCATATTCACTCACCGTAACTTTGATATTGTCTAAGACTCCTGGTAACAACTTCCGGGATGGCTCTTGAGAAACAGGTAGTAATGCAATCGGGCTGGTCTCCTGTAACTGTTGGAAAAGAGAGTCCATATAATTTCTAACGCTCTCAAGTTCATCAAAAATATTCTCATAATTTTGTTTCATCAATTCTATCACCCCTTTTAAATATTCTCTGTCGCAAGGGCTTCCAATATGAGAATTTCCTGTTTAGGTGTCAGTTTATTTGGAATCTTAACCACGATTTTTACGAGAAGATCTCCCCGTTTTTCAGAATTCAGAAAGGGCATACCCTGTTCCCTGAGACGAAAGAGTGTATGGCTCTGGGTCCCACGAGGAATTTTCAATGATGCAGTTCCCGTGATAGTCCGGACGGGTATCTCGCCTCCCAGGATTGCTGTTTTCACCCCGATAGTGGTTGAACTATAGAGATCGGCTCCCTGTCTCTCAAACAAGTTGTCTTTTTTCACATGGACAACGGCATACAAATCTCCTGATGGTCCCTGGTTCTCTCCGGGTTCGCCCTCACCAGCGATTCGGAGGAACTGTTTGTCTTTTACGCCGCGAGGAATTGACACCTCAATTCTTCTGGTTTTTTGAATCGATCCTCGTCCCTGGCAGGTTACACAGGGTTTCTCGATGATGTTACCGGCCCCACCACATTCGGGACACTGGGCAATATTCATAACTGGTTGATTACCCATTTTCTGGACTTTCCGAATTTCTCCGGTTCCTTTGCAGGTGGGACAGGTATGGACATATCCTGGTTGTGCTCCCGTTCCGTGACACGTTCCGCAGGTCATAAGATGGGGCACTGCTACCGTATTTTTCGTCCCATAAAAGGCGTCAGTAAGTGAGATTTCTATGTCATACCGGAGATCAGCTCCTGCCCGGCTTCGCACCCTCCCGGTTCCGGTTGAAAAAGCATCAAAGATATCACCAAGACCGAAATCACGGAATAGATCGTCATAGCTGGGAGGTCTGGCCTGAGTGTATTCACCGGGTTTGAAGTCAGCATGTCCTACCTGATCATACTGAGATTTTTTCTGGGGATCACTCAACACCTGGTAGGCTTCATTAACTTCTTTGAATTTCTCCTCAGCTTCACTACTCCCCTGGTTCAGATCCGGGTGGTATTTTCTGGCAAGGTGTCGGAATGCTTTTTTCAGATCATCTTGTGAAGCATCTTTATGTACGCCCAGAACCTCATAGAAATCCTTCTTAGCCATGATATAATGGGGAAAAATTATCCCTCATCCTTTACCTTAAAATCTGCATCGACTACTTTTTCTCCATCTGGACCGCTGGTATCCTGCCCGGATTGGTCACATCCTGGTGAAGAACACTGTTGTCCTGCCTGTTGATCAGCATACTTCTTGGCAGTCTCCTGATAAACTGCAGATCCTGCCTCACCCAGAACTTTCTGGAGTTTTTCAGTATCCGCCTTAATCCGGGAACTATCCTTTCCTTCGAGTGCTGCCTTCACTGCTACAATCGCTGCGTTTACTTTATCTACGAGGTCCGGACTCATTTTTTCAGCGAGATCTGATTTTGTTTTTTCTGCAGTATATAATAAAGAATCAGCAGAATTTCGAACTTCTACATCCTCTTTTCGCTTTCTATCATCTTCTTCAAACTGCTTTGCTTCATTGACCATCTTCTTAACATCATTCTCGGGAAGTTTTGTCGACGCGGTGATGGTCATCTTCTGCTCTTTCCCGGTACCCATATCCTTGGCAGATACATTCAAAATGCCAGATGCATCAATATCGAATGAGACTTCAATCTGGGGAATTCCCCGGGGAGCTGGTGGGATACCAACCAGATTGAACTGGCCAAGACTCACATTATCACTTGCCATAGGACGCTCCCCCTGGAGCACATGAACCGTAACTGATGTTTGGTAATCAGCTGCTGTCGAGAAAGTTTCACTTTTTCTTGTAGGAATGGTGGTGTTTCTCTCAATTAGTGCAGTTCTTACGCCTCCAAGCGTTTCGAGACCGAGTGTAAGCGGAGTTACATCAAGCAGCACCATATCGGTAATTTCGCCACCGAGTATTGCTCCCTGGATTGCTGCACCGATAGCAACGCATTCCATCGGATCGATACCCCGCTCCGCTTTTTTGCCAACATGATCTTCAATAAACTTTTGCACAACCGGCATCCGGGTCGGTCCACCAACAAGAATAACTTTCTGGATATCATCCTTGGTTAGGTTGGCATCTTTTAATGCCTGTTCAAAAGGATGGACACAACGTTTGATGATAGGTTCAACCAGTTGCTCGAGTTTTGCCCGGCTCAGTTTCATAGAGAGGTGTTTAGGACCTGCCTGGGTAGCTGAAACATAAGGAAGATTTATCTCGGTTTCTATGACGTTAGATAATTCAATCTTAGCTTTTTCTGCTGCCTCTTTTACCCGGGTGATCGCCATTTTATCATTTCTGATATCGATCCCCTCAAGTTTCTGAAACTCGGCTGCAATCCATTCATACACTGCGTTGTCCATGTCAGTGCCTCCGAGCTGGGTATCACCAGACGTAGCAAGGACCGTGAACGTTCCTCCACCAAATTCCATGATAGTAACATCAAGGGTGCCTCCACCAAGATCAAATACAAGTATTTTGTATTCCCCGCTCCGGTCAAGACCAAATGCCATAGAAGCGGCTGTTGGTTCATTTACCAGCCTTACCACATCCAGACCAGCGATTTTTCCTGCATCTTTTGTTGCGGTTCGCTGATTATCGTTGAAATACGCAGGAACCGTAATCACTGCTTTAGTTATTGGTTCTCCGAGGAAAGATTCTGCATCCCGCTTAATTTTCTGAAGAAGAAAGGCAGATATCTGTTGTGGTGTGTATTCCTTTCCGGAAATCTTGTAAATATAATCAGAACCCATCTTCCGCTTGGCCGCTGTGACAGTATCTTCGGGGTTACTCACTGCCTGCCTTCGAGCTGGTTCTCCAACGAGGAGATGCCCTTCAGTAGTAAACGCGATATAGGAAGGGAACATCTTTCCAGCGACCGTGGCTCCTTCAGCTGAAGGAATGATAGTAGGTTTGCCGCCCAGTATTACTGCAGCTTCGCTGTTTGATGTTCCAAGGTCTATTCCTATTATTTTCTCTTTAGCCATTGTTTTCACCTTCATTTTCTGTGATCTGTTCTGCAATCTTTACCTTTGACGGTCTGATGACCTTCGATTTTAACTGATATCCCGTGCTGAAATCTTCTATAATCGTGTTAGATTCTTCTGAACATTTCTCTCTGCATATCACCTCATGAAAATTCGGATCGAATTTTTTTCCGATACATTCTATAGGAGAAAGCCCGTATTCGGTGAGTATCTTCATCATTTTTTTCCGAACCATCAATATTCCCTCTTTATTCTGCTCCTGTTCGAGAGATGGCAACGCCTGCTGGAAATCATCGAGAATTACAAGGAGATCTTTGATGAGATTCTCATTGGCCAGGGCGATAATTGAGGATTTATCTTTTTCAGACCATTTACGATAATTATCAAAATCTGCCTGGAGGTATTTTAGTTGATTGAGCCGGTCTTCTGCTATTTTTACCTGTGATTCAAGATCCTTTTTTAACTGCTCGAGATCTTCTGACATTTTTCCTCGATTGTATGTCTTCGGTGATTTCTGGGTGCCTAAACCTGAGTTCTAGCTAAAATCCGTCAGGTAATTCTCATAACTTGTCATCATATTATTCATCTGGTATTATCAGTATATTTTTTTTACAACCACCTATCATATCAAGGTATTTATCCCCCGATATGTCCATCATCATCAGCCAGAACACTTCCTGGATACATATTAATGATAAAAATTGTTCTCACCAGGCAGAATATAGAATAAGAATTTTATAGAAGTGTTGTCTAAAAGCATTATTTGAAACAAAATTTGCAATACATGAGTGATTACCCAAGTGTATGAGCAAAAGAAGAGGTGAACAGAAGATTATTATTACTCCAAAATAATTTCAAGAATACCTTCGAAAATCTTATTTTGGAAGCCGAACTCCACACATTATTAGTATACCATTTTGTTAGTGTATCATGGAAACTGATGCCATACTAGTAACTAACAATCCATGATTTCTAATTTCTATCTTTTTGAATATCTCTCTTTTTCGATTATGTGAAAATAGTATCAGATAAATTATGATAAGGATATTGAAAACCCCAATGGTAGCCCATTGGGGGCCGCAGGCGAGGCAGATGAAAAAGAGTATTTCACACAAAAAAATAATCATTTGTACACTACAGGATAAAAAAAATCTTTCAAATTGAAGAAATCTCATATACTATGTGATATTATTTCCTCAAAATTATCTGGCGTTTTTCTAGATCAAGCATATAATCCTTTGAATTTTCTAATAAATCTAAAGCGTTAATCTTCATATCAATGAGCTCTGAATAATTAAACGATTCAAATTCTCGTCCAGCTAAAGCGCCATAGTACAAAGCGATACCATTTTCCATTTTTTTTGCTGTGGTTATTTCTTCCATAATTTACCACCTGTTTCATTCATTTAACAAAATTATTTTCTCTGATATCTATAGAGATAGAGTCTTGTTCAGAAATATTAGAGATAAACTATCATTCAACGAGGGTCGATCCCCATATTGAGTGTTCATACCGTTGACCTTTTTCATCTCCACGAGTGCAATAGAATATATTTTTTAGCCCGAGGTCTTTTTTTACCTGGCAGTTTTGGCAAATGCATTTCTTTTCAGATGAGATACACATAAAACTTTTACCTGTCCCACAAAAGAATTTCTCTTCTTCTTTCAGAGAGCATGATGTAAAGGTAGGACAAGTTGGACAGATGCACTGCTCTTTTTTCTCATTTATAATCTTTTCTTGTTCATTTGCGGAAAGTTTTTTCAATTCCTTCATTGTTGTATCAAAAGTATCCATTATAATCCCTCATTGTAATGCTTCAGATAGTAATCTGTGGAGTATCGTTGTTAAATTTTCCAGCAGATCTCCCTTGTATCTGATAATTCTCTCTTTTTATAATGATTTTCCAACCAGTAAACTACTTCGGATGGCATTATCTAATTATCAGTCCCTAACTCACTATCCATTCATCGGGTATTGCAATTCGATTACATCCATAATTCCTATGAATAGCCTTTGCAAATAGAGGGCTGATAATCGGACCCAATTCCGTTTTCTTTCCCTCTTTTCCCGGCCTGTGGGTTACATCTTTTCAATAGTAAAAATTATTGGCTGATCTCAAATTATGAAACAAATTATGCAACATAACTATACAGCCCTCAATCCAAATATCTTCCAAAATCCAGATTTCGGCTGTTATTCGGAATCTATGTGCTGAATAGATATATTCATGATTTTATCCAGATATCTTTCGTATTTTCGATAGATTTTTTTTATTTTTTATGGATGACGGAGGTAGCACCTCCATTATCAGGGATTCATGATCGATATCAGTAATCCTAAACCTACTGGATAAATTGAGGTTCCATATTGATGAGGAGATCATTCAGATAGAAACACCTCTTGGGATGTATGTGGTTTCTCCTCGGATGAATGGGGTAAGTGAGGATAGTTTGGTTTTGATAATGTCCTGGAGACCTCGTTCGGTTCAACAGACATTTGGGGATTTAGGGTGAGATAATCGGATTACTGGTTTTCAGCTGCCATAAGGGCATCTTCTGCCTTGATGGTTTTCCGTCCGGCATAAGCCGCCAGCCGGTTTGTCTCTGTTGCCATCTCTCCGATGTAGGCTTCTGCTTTCTTTACTAAGATCTCTGCTGCATCGCAAGGGCCCGCTCGGCTCCTCGGCCTTGGCGATCCTGATTACTGCAGCAATTGGTAAATCTGCCATAATGGGGACCTGAAATAGAGTCTCTATATATAAATTTATTTTTTTATAAATTTTGAGGCTATTTTTCGGATTCAATCATTTTAGGGGTCAAAAAATACGATCTGAAGGTTTTATAGATGTTTTAATTATAATTCCTCCCGAAAAAATCGCCCTCATATTCGCCTGATATTGGCCGATCATTGGCTCAGGTAATAGAAACCCTGATGCAAAAATGCAGGTGATTTATAGGCATTCTATGGTTGTTTGGTGAAATGAGTATCTTTTATATTTTACCAAACCAAAAGAAATTTGAGGGGTTTTATATGTGGGTGTCCAAAACTCAAAGATATGAGAGTTTTAGTATCTGCGATGAGATGAGGATTCAGATTAAAGGCTGATTTGAGTGTATTTTTGTCATATCGAGCTATAAGTAAAGGCTTAAATTGAACCTGGTCAAGAAAGAGGGGGTAAACCAGGTTATACCTGGGAGGCTGGATCAGCCAGGTGGTACTGTTTGAGTAATTGTATTTATGGATGGAGAGCTTCGTACATGTATCTGCGAGAATACCCATGTTGGTTCCGACTTCCTTGGATGACATTTCGGTCTCCCGGACGATGAACTTTGATTTGAAAAAGTTCTATCCTGTTTTGACATGGTTGTCCAGGTATTCAAGAAGTTGAATCTGCCGTTTATTGTAATTCATGGTTGTGTTTGTAATAAGCATACTACCCTCATTGGTTGATATGCTCTGTGTAGGAGGAAAACCGGCTGTCTATTGCAGCCGGCTAAAGTGGGGTTGGATCAGTGTGTGGTAAACGATAGGAGGTACGCTGGAAAGATTCCCACAGACAGAGGGTCTTCCCGGTTTGTGATGAGGAGAGGCAACGATTGTAGGAGGACATTGTTGAACGCAGCTCATCTTTGTGAGAAAGGAGGCTTGTAGATCGTATCAGGAGTGTTGAAGTCCTGATAGACCTTGGTGCAGGTCTCCTTGTGACATACTATTGTTGTATGAAACAGGGTATAAGGCTGATAGATAAAACTGATGGAGAACAGTTAGAAATTAATTTTAGTTCGATAATTAGTGTATTTGTTTGAATGAGGGCTGCCTGATGTCATGGCTACTGAATAGACAATGCCGGGAATGTTGCATCATGTTCAGAAAGCTTTTCCAGGTGTGAATAAAATTTACGTTCTGGATGAGGATTGAGGATTTCTGTGTGGTTCCGGGGGTTGCAACTGGTTGCAACGGCTTTAGGCGTAACCAAAGTCGCGATAGTTTAGGAGGAGTGAGAGATGTGTGATATGATCATCGCGGAGGGGAAAACCAATATTTCTTCTCGTCCTCTTGCAAGAAAGGATCCCTTATTTTTTCAGTTCGCTGAATATCTCCCCTGCCTATCAAGTGATTATATCAATTATTCGGTCAGGTAATTTGAGTTAGTTTTTTGATTGGATAAAGATTCTCGATATTTGTCCCATAAATGAGTCTTTTATCGCTGAACCTATTTATCCATGATGGGTATTTTTAAGACATCTGCATCAGCGTCATAGGTTTCGTAATCGCCAGGGAAAAAGAACCGGTCTGATCCGTAGGTGATGAGAAGAGCAAGCGAGTTTTCGTTGAGGTAATTCACAATCTCTAAGGGATGGGTAATAGAGACTGATACGCCATCAGCTAATGGGATGGTCTTTCCAGTTTTTTATACATGGAATACAAGTTAAGCTTGCGGGCTATATATTGCATTAGTGGTTTGAATCTCCATAGCCAACATCAATGTAGTGGATGGTGAGATCGGCAGAGGTGAGGGAGGGGAGGAGAAAAATAATTATTGGGAGTTAGATCGGATCACTGGTTTGTTAATATATTTTTGATAAAATCTGTTTTGAGAATTAAAAAACCAATAGGAGAATTATGAACAGAATTGTTAAGGCAATTACAAATAATATACAAAAAATTAGAGTCAATGTTTCAGTATTATAGAAACAAACAACTATAATTATGGTGACTGGTATCAAATTCAGAATACCCATTCAATAACTCTTTAAGGTTGAGAAGATCAGATACAGTATAAGGAGAAAAATCTGCACCATTTACCAATCACCCCGACATCGTATCGTTACATCTGCACCCGCCTTATGGTTCGGAAAAAACGGCTGATCCAGCCGGATCAATATATGCGCCTACTCAATATGGATCTCAGCCAGATAAGCAGGTTCATCGGAGAGACCGAGTACCAGAATGAAGTGAATGAACTGGCAAGAAACTTCTCTGGTATCAGCCTTATAGAAGCGGCACTTACTCGGAATCTGGCAGAAACGTATCAGAATGTCATTAATATCGCTCCTGGCTCACTTCATGAACTGACTGAGCGATACCTGGCCAGATGGGACATCTGGAACGTGATGCTCCTGCTCCGAAGAACGCAGTTTGGGATCCCTGTAACCCAGATCCGCCAGGTTCTTATCCCGGCCGGTGGGTTATCTCCTTCCGTTATAGAATCTCTCCTTTCTCGAAATTCCCTGTGTCAAATGGTTGAGGGACTTAACAGATGGGAATTTCATAAGGTCCTGTCAGGCCTTTGTTCAGGTGGATACCATAAAGGACTTTTCGCAGAGGTAGAGAATTCACTATATATTGCTTTTTATACGAACCTGTACCGGGATGCCAGATCAGGCATCCGGGGAGGAGATGCACTTCTTCCATACATAAGGTTTGAGATTGATATCGTGAATATCAGGAATCTCTTCAGGCTAAGAGCAGGAAGTAGTGCAGAAGATATTAGGCAATTCATGATTCCCGGAGGAAATATTCGCCCTGATTTCTTTCAGCGAGTATATCAGACTGAGGATCGCCAGCAATTTATCTCTGATATGCAGCAGGTTAAGATATTGCCCCTCTTGGAGACTGCAATCCAGAATGTTTGGAGCGATGTATCAGGTGTTGAGTTCGATCCAGCTGAATTCATCTGGAAGCGCTGGTCAGAACGTAAAACCCCTCTATTTTCTATGGTGATGGCCGTCAGTCGACTCCGTCTGCACCGGCTTGAACAGATATCTCGCAGATACCCTTTCTCAGTCCTCCCAATCCTCTCGTATTTAGAACACAAGCGGTACGAAGTTATGAACATCCGGGCAATAGCCAGAGGAAAACAATTTGGACTTGATCCAGATCATATCAGACGATATCTGATATTATAGGGGTAAGTATGACGTTTCAGACAGATATCAAACCGACCCGGGCAGGACTGTTTGCTTTGCGAACCCGTCTTCGTCTAGCGCGCAAGGCACACTCGATACTCAATATGAAACTTAACGGAATGGTATTGGAAGTGACCCGACTGGCCCCAAAGGTAAAACAAGAATATGATCTACTGCTTGAAAGTTACGCCCGAACAAAGTTTGTGATCGCAGCTGCATACATGATAGAGGGGACCATCGGTATGACGGTAGCTGCATACTCAGTCGAGGTCAATCCTGAGATCACCATCTCTCTAAAAAATATTTTCGGGGTGAAGGTACCGGTCATCACAGGTGAGAATATCAAGACCGATGTAACAGAGCGAGGGTATGGTCTGCTTGGGACGACTCTGGTGATCGATGATCTCGCTGATTCATACGAAGATCTTCTTGCTGCCATTATCAATTACGCAGGAAATGAATCTACATTGAAACATCTGCTCATTGAGATTGAGCGGATAGGCAGGAGAGTAAAGGCTCTTGAACACCAGGTTATCCCGGTTCTTGAAGAAACAGAGGAATCTATCTCCCGAATCCGCGACGAGATCGAACGGGAAGAGACAAGCCGTCTGTTTCACGTAAAACGGAAGAAAGAAGAGGTTATTGAATCTGATGCCAGAGAACGGGAAAGAGGGCGGATTGCATGAAAGGACTGATGATGAATTTAGAAAGGTATTTTCAAAAAAAGGTGAATATTTTCTCATGAATTGTCAGGGTTGCGTTGGGAACGATACCGATGTAGGAGATATAAAATTATCGGGGTTGTACAATATACCAGAGATGACCAGGCCAGGTTCTCATATGTTAATATAATTGCGATAATTGACAGAATAGGAATGAGAAGGGTCTGAATCTCTTCGATGAAATCATCTGAATGCTGCTTGTCAGTATCGATAAGATGATGTTTCGAAGTGTAATGGTACTGCCAGAAAAAAAGAAGCCCGGCTATCAGAAGGTTTACCTGAAACACCAATTCGGCAAGGGGGTGAGTAGGAAAATCGCCGATGAGTGAAGTCGTGAAAGGGAGAAGCACAATACTCAACATGGAAATAATATTCAGCCAGAGGAGTTTGCGATCTACATACTTGATTTTATGAAATATAGTATGATGAATCGTCTATAACCATGCAATAATTAAAAAGGTAATGGTTACGTGGATTAACGCAGGAGCAATGCTTTTCAGCAGTTGATAGACATGTTCCGAAGATATCTGTGACACATCCAGGGGCCTGTGTATCACGGCACATACGTGTCGCATCGCGTAAAATATCCCGGTTTTGAAAACCGGTCAGACTTTATTCAGGAAGAGACCTTCCCGATGATCGAGAGTGCTCCGCCTGCAAGGTCAGGAGGGGGATAATCCTCCTCCTCTACGTGCAAAGCACCGAGCACCTCGCTTGCAAAGATGAGCGATTCATATGCCAGGCTGCGGTACTTCATCCAGGTCATCAGGAGCCCGATGCCATTTAGAACGGCCGCTCCGGTTGAAGCCAGAGCCAGTACGAGACTACCATCCATCATATTCACCTCCTCCCAGGGCAACCACTTCAGAGACCTGCATCGGACCGGCTGCATAAGTCCGGCTGTTCTCGATGGTGTTATTACTCCGGATTTCTGTTGAGAGAGACACATGGCCGGTCCCATTGATCTGAGTCCTGGACCGGGTTCCCTCCTCACCGACCTTCTTGGTCGAGATGATCTGTCCGTTCTGCATCAATCCGGATGAAGTCAGTTCTTCGGTTCGCCTCTCCTCATTTTTTGCTCCCATAAAGGAACAGAGGAACGAGGAGACATCCGGTATCCGGTAGTTCCCGGAATACTCATCATACCCGATCGCCCCCGAACCATTCACCCGAATGGTGGATTCAACGGGTCCGGTGAACCGGGGATCTCGGGAAAGGACAGCCCGGTCATCAGTGAAGAGATGCTGACTGTACGACTGGTTCAGCCCGATGAATGATCCGGATAGTAAAGCCGCTCCATCACAACTGATGGAGGCTCTCGTCATATCAGCCTGAGATAACTGCCATCCGATAAAGAGGCAGATCGCTCCGGGCTCGCCCAGTACCAATTCATTCCCATACCTCGGAAAGGGAAAAAGGGGGTATTGTGTTCTTTATGCGAGTGCAGCGATCGATGTCAGCGTGAGGATCTCAAGCCCGGTTCGGATGGCATCAGCCTCATAAGATGAGAGGGTGACGGAATCACGGGCAAACGGACCGAGTAGAGCTCACCATTGGAGTGATGGCACTTGAGAGTGCAGCTGAACCGGTCCTATGAGTTATCATGGGACGGAGTGCCCCCCATTGCGGTATTCAGGGCGGTCGTGGCGACGATGGTATTGACATCAGTGTTGAAAGCTGACGGTGTCGGAGCCTTGATGCTGATGCTCCCAATGGTCTTGGCCTCGTTATTCTCATAGATGACCCGGCCGGTATAGGAATCAAATGCCTTGGATACACCTGGAATGGTTGCTCCGGCCTGTTCATATGACGTACATCCCCACGATTGGTCAGGATTTCGTCGATAATTGAGGTGAAGGCTGCCATGCTGTCGATAGGAGCTGCAAGCTCCCTGACTACGGTCTTCATCCGCTTTCGTCTGTGTGAAATCTGCCATATTCGATTGACCCCTGCTGTAATCTCTCACGGCTGAATAGAAATTGGTGTGAGTATATAAATTATTGAACCGGGATCTGAAACGAGATGAAGAGAGAGGAGGGATAGAGGAATGGAGCGACAGAAGCGACAATGAATAGTTTATCGAAATGATTCAAAGTGAGTGCAAGCTTCTATGAAGCTTGCACTTTGATTAACATAGTTGTTTCGAATATACTGGTAAAATTCTTCATAAAGCAGCAAGTATTGAAAAAGACAAATTTTTATTTTACAATTCAATAACTAAATTCTTAACCTAATTGTATGCACCATAATTAACAAAAATGTTTATTTTGGTGTACTCAAATGGGTAATTATAAAAAAAGTGATATGAGAACAATATAAAAAAAGGGAATTAATCAATAATAGAGAAATCCAAAATTAGGTAATTTCCTATTTGTGTACGCCGTAATTAACAAAATAGTTTATTTTGGTGTACACAAATAGGATTATGGCATTTGATCTTTTACGAACACTAGCACGTGAAGGACAAATTATTTCCATTGATCAAATAGCCCAAAAAATAAATTTAGATCGAAGTGTTTTACGTGTTCTTATCCAAAGACTTCAAAAAAAGGGATATATCGAACGAATCGAAAAAGGGAAATACTTAATTATTCCTCTAAACAGTGAGCAGGGGAATTATACACTTCAAGAATTTGTTATTGGTTCATGTTTGGTATCTCCCTATGCAATTTCTTATTGGAGTGCTTTGCATTGGTATGGAATGACAGAACAGATCCCACGAACTGTATTCATTCAGACAACTGCTAGGAAGAAGAAACGAAGGTTAGATGTATTTGGTGTGGATTATCAAATAGTAAAGATTAAGGATGAAAAATTTTTTGGGAATAGAACAGAATGGATAGAAGATTCTGTTATTAATATTACTGATAAAGAGAAAACAATTGTTGATTGCCTTGATAAACCCCAATATGCAGGGGGAATAATTGAAGTCAACAAATCTTTACAATTTCAAAATATTGATTTGAAGAAATTAGAAACCTACGCCCTAAAAATGGGAAAAACAGTTATTATTCAACGATTAGGATATTTATGTGAAAGATTAAACATTCCTATTTCTCTTCCTGTTCCAAAAGTAAAGTCGTATTCGATGTTAGATCCCACTCTTCCAAAAACTGGTGAATCAAATTCGAAATGGAAATTAATTCTAAATTTAGAGAATGAATTCGATAGTGATTAATCATGATTCCATTGATCGAAATTAGGGAAAAGGCACGATTTTATGGAGTACCTGCTTCAACTATTGAAAGGGATTATACCCAAAATTGGTTGTTGGCATCATTTAATCTTATGAATATGGCACTGAAAGGTGGAACTGGAATTCGAAAGGTGCATGTTCAAAAATATCGTTTTTCTGATGATCTTGATTTTACACTTATCGAAACACAAAAGTCAGAAGAAATATTACAAAAAATACATCAGGTTGTTGAAATTGTAAAAGAAAGATGTGGAATTTCTTTTAGCGATGAAATAAAGGTTAAAGAAACAAAAAGTGGATTTAGAGGGACGGTTTACTTTAAAATTATTCCAACAGGGTCACCTACACCAATTGGAATTCATTTAGATATCACTGATCCAAGTAACGAAGAAATCATTCTTCCCATATTACAAAAAAAGATCTTTCATGAATATTCGGATGGTTTGAAATCTGAAATAAATTCATATTCTATCGACGAGATCATGTCAGAAAAACTTAGGTCTCTTTTTCAACGTACTCGAGCCAGAGACCTTTATGACGTTTATATGATATCTTTTCTTGTTGATATTGATCTTGTCAAAGATACATTTCAAAAAAAATGCAACAATAAGGGAATTAATCCCGATTTTAACGATTTTGTTCTAAAAAGGGATAAATTTCAAAGTACATGGAAATCAAGCTTAGAGCACCAAATCAAACCTCTTCCTGATTTTGAAACAGTCTTTATGGGTGTATCGGAGATTTTAAAAAGGGCCTACATTCAATAGAGTATTGTTGTTTTTCATTAAAGTGTATGAGACACTACTGCCCCTTGTCACTTAATTTTTTGAATAATTTCACTGGAAAATGATTATTAAAATTCGACAAGCACCGGCCTCATATGTATTCCAATCAATTCAGTAATCTACTGCTCCCTTCTTCTCCTTCCCCTCCAGTACCCGCTTCACCCTCCGGACCGGAACCACACACAACCGCTCCCTGATTACCATCTTCACTCCCTTCCCACTCTCGGACAGACTCATCACTCCGACTGCTCCTCCATCCCAGTCCCGGATTATTTCCTCCCCTAACCGGAGAAGAACCGGGATCACCTGGACTCTCCCGACCTGAAACGATCCAATCCCGTCCAGGTATATCACAATTATCTCTCCTTCCACCCGGAACCGGCCGACCTTCTCCAGCGAACGGGACGAACGCTCGCGAATAACTGCAAACCTTCCCACGACATACCTCCGGAGGGGAAGAATCCCCTCCCGGTCAGACCATCGCTCTCTCCGGTCCGCAAAAGTTCATAAACCGCTTCTCTCTCCTCTTCTGCAGGATCTTCTCACGGTTCCGGTTGTAATACGCCCGTGAGCTTCCTATGCCGAAGTCCTGGTATTCACTCCTGACCTTCCGACCCGCATCACCTCGCTGCACAGGCCTCCTCCAGCGGGCAGATCCGAAGATACCCGATGCCTTTCCCGGTCAGGTCACAGATCCGGTTTCTCCGGACCGAACACTGCACGAACTTCAGGTGTGGACACCCTTTCGTAAAACAGGCTTCAATGGTCGGCCTCCGGGAGAGTCTCATACCGAACCTCCATATGCAAGCCTCCTAACCCGGGAATACCGGTCACAGGCCAGGCAGTTCATCTGCCACCGGTGCATCGGACACTGCCCACGGGTATACGGGCAGTAGATACTCCGGAAGACCAGAAATCGGTCCACGGCCAGGGGAGTGATCATACTTTCACCTCTGACTCGCAGAGCTGGGAATAACAGGTCTCACACATCCCAAAGTGATTACTCGGATCCTGCCAGGCGATGGCATCACAATCACAGACATGACACCGGCCGACCGAAGTTCCGGTTCATCTCTCCAGCCGGGTGAGATCAATAATGCCGGGAATGGTCCGGAACTGGCTGGACTTCATCGTCACCGCCCGGTGGTAACAAGCCTTGCAGAGTGTCCCCGGCCTCTCCTTCCCTTTCGCTCGCTCCTGGTAATGGGTCGGCTTTCTCCCGCAGAGGATACACGGCTTCTTGTCAGGCCAGCCATCCACCTGTCTGAAATTCTTCGGATTTATGGTCGATCGAGCGATCAGGATAGTCTTGCTTGATACCATGTAAAGCGAACTCCGAGGGTGGACAACTCGGGTGCATGAGAAAAACGTAGTGTCGTTATGTGTAAAAATTTTAAGAAAAGAAGCGAACTAATCGTTCCAATGCTGATATGGGGATTTGAACCCCAGTCGATGGAGTGAGAGTCCAACATGATTGACCGAACTACACTATATCAGCAAGTGCCTACATATATCACATTTTATGACTTATGAATCTACCTATAACCTCAATCCTTGTCATCACCACAAGTATATGTGGCCATCCTTCAATATAAATAAGGGCATATGGCAGGTATTGAGGATCAAATAAAAGAAATTGAGGACGAGATCCAGAGTACCACCTATAATAAGGCTACTTCGAAGCATATCGGCCGTCTTAAAGCAAAACTGGCAAAGATGAAGGAGGATGCCGTTAACCGGGCAATGAAATCCGGTGGCGGCGGCGAGGGGTACGCGGTCAAAAAATCAGGAGACGCTACTGTTGTCCTTGTTGGATTCCCATCTACTGGTAAATCCACCCTCCTAAACAAACTTACGGGAACGGAGAGTGAGACTGCTGCTTATGCTTTCACCACTCTGACAGTTGTTCCTGGCGCACTTGAGCATAAAGGTGCCAAAATTCAGCTCCTGGATATTCCCGGACTTATCGCTGGTGCCGCAATGGGTAAAGGGCGCGGAAAAGAAGTCATTGCAGTTGTCAGAACAGCTGATATGATAGTAATCCTTGTGGATGTTTTTAACGAGAAACATGTTGATGTCCTGATTCGGGAACTTTATGATGCAGGAATCAGGATTAATGTTCCAAAACCAGATATCACGATTAAAAAGACATCCCGCGGCGGAGTAAGGCTGAATGCAGTAGGAGGTCTTGATCTAGATATCGAGGAAGTCAGATCGATCCTCACCGAAAACCGGATTGCGAGTGCTGATATTCTCATAAGAGGTAACGCAACGCAGGATGATCTTATCGATGCACTGATGGGAAGCAGGGTATATGTTCCTGCAATCGTCGTGGTAAACAAGATCGATCTTATCGATGATGAAGACCGCGCGAGGATAGAAGCTGACCTGACGAAACGGTTTGAGATGGAACCGGTGATGATATCTGCTGCAACTGGATATCACATGGAAGAACTCAAAGATGCAATTTATGATAGCCTTGGATTTATGAGGGTTTTCCTAAAACCGATAGCTGGTCCTGCTGATTTAAACGAGCCGCTAATTATGCGAATCGGCGCAAAAGTGGAAGATGTATGCAGAAAACTCCACCGTGATTTTGTTGACAAATTTAGATTTGCCCGTATCTGGGGAGATTCTGTTCGGCATGAGGCACAGCGGGTAGGACTAGGCCACACGCTGGCAGATGAAGATATTCTGCAGATTGTTATTGAGCGGTAAGGTTGGGCTGTATCACTTCAAGGGGTGCATCTGTTTTTATTCCATATCCGGAATAATGCACCCTTGTAGCTTTGTATCCTTCTTCTCGCAACGCATCCAAAACTGCTGCAATAGGTCCTGGTGAGACACGGAATTTTTTAGCCAGGTGATGATAATCGTATGAGAATGAGATATCTGGTTCACCCTGACACAGACCAATTATTTTTTCAAGTGCTGATGGCTCTGCAAGCAGGTGTTCCTGAATTTTGTCCGCAATTGTAGCCAGTAGTTCATGATCCTGTATAGCGCCAGTCCAAAGTGGCCCGATAGGATGAAGAGGAACACCACAAACGGGACACATACGCGTATCAGGAAACATACCTGCACTCTCTGACCGGAAAGGACATGCGGTGCATTGATAGATATATCCGATTCTCCCTAATGTCCTGTCTGCAGACTGAGTGCCTCTTGCAAGTCGCAGGTGAAGTCTGACAAAGTGTTCATGAGCAAAGCAGAATACCGGTTCAATTCCTCGATCATATCGCGCAGTCATACGTGCTGCATATCCAAGTAGAATCCGGAGCCCAACCTCAGCATGATAATCAGTGTTCATTGGCCTGGCCATGTATCTTCTTATACCGGCTTTCAGATGAGCACCGCATAGTGGCGCAGTATCTGTGGCAGTAATTCCAATCATCCGGACAGAACTACGTATCCCGGCATCAATAAAGGGTGCAGGTGTTCCGAATGGATCAAGATCTACAAAATCAAATGGCTGCTCTGACATCAGCGCGTTAGCGTCCCGGCAGGTTACTGTACCATTAATGCCGAGAGAATCACAATTGTGCCTGATTAGTCGCGCTGCATCCGGATCCCTGTCGTTAATAGTTACCGTGGTTCCGGTCTCATTTCCAACACGGCACCCGCGTATTCCACTAGCCCCCATCGCATCAAGGTATGTCCTTGGCTGTGTACAGGAAGTGACAAGCACCGTAGCATCGCGGTTTATTGCCATTCGGGGATTGTAGAAGACCGGAGCAGTTCCTGGGGGAAAGGCTGCTGAGCTATCGTGGCGGGGAACCCAGACATGGGTGCACCCTTCTTCTATCATCTCCAAATTCATTCTGCAAAAATTGGCTCTTAGATAGCCTTATACCTTCCCGTATGCCACCTAATAAGGCAGGACGTGTGGCCTAGTCAGGATATGGCGTCAGCCTCCTAAGCTGAATGTCGGGGGTTCAAATCCCTCCACGTCCGTAAACTTTTTTACCATGAAATTATCTGCTCTCTTCAGGATAATCAGGCCGCTCAATTCTGTTATGGCAGGATTAGCGGGGATACTTGCATATATTATTGCAACCGGGACTCTAATCCCAGCCGTTATAATCGTTTTTCTGGTAATACTATTGATTACTGCAGCTGGAAATGTTATAAACGATTATCATGATGCAGATATTGACGCAATAAATCGTCCGGATCGTCCTATTCCTTCCGGATTGATTACGCAATGGGAATCTTTGATATATTCAGCATTTCTCTTTTTACTGGGTAATATAATTGCAGTCTTTTACGCACCTCCTTCTCTTATCTTAATTGCAGCAGTAAATACCGTTCTTCTCTGGTTTTACGCATCACATCTTAAGGTCATGCCTTTACTTGGAAATCTTACGGTATCATACCTGGCAGCCAGCATCTTTCTTTTCGGTGGTGCTCTTGAGGGATGGACTGGCGTTTATGCAAATTTTCCCGTGGCAGGAGCTACCTTTTTTGTCATGCTTGCCAGGGAACTTATAAAAGATGGTGAAGATATGCCGGGAGATACCGCGCAGGGTGCACGTACCCTGCCGATTGTGTATGGGCTTCATTCATCTGTAATTATTGCAGGAGGATCAGCGGTTCTCGGTGTTGTCATCACACTGTTCCTTACAATCCGGTGGGGCATTGTGTATCTTGCAGGAATCATTCCAGTTGATATCATCATTCTTATTGGAGCTCTTCAGACTATCAGATGTAAAACACCGCAGGAACTTCGAAAAACCCGCAGTTCATTTCTTATAAAAATGGGTATGTTTGCATCGCTACTGGTTTTTCTCTTATCTGCGATAATGCTAAGGTAAAGAAAAGATATTAATTGATTATTCTGACTGGTATTGCCTGATTTCTTCAGGAATAGTATCTGGATCGACACCTAAAAGAGCTATTTCATAGACTTCCTCCCAGTTTACTGCCGTTTCGACACATCCGTCACGACTGGTAACAATGCCCATTGAAACGAGGTTTAACTGACCTGCCATCTCTGTTCCTTCTTTAATCTCAATGAGACACCCGATACCGATAATTGCTTTTGGCCGGTACCGTTTTACCATCCGTTTGATGAATGATGATCCTGGAACGATAAAAAATTTATATCCAAGTTCTTCGAGATTCTTTTTGGCAGCACCAATCTCACATAAACCACATGCACGGCATTTAAGTCCCTCTTCATGAAGATGCGCTGGACATGCAGCAGACCGAAGACATTGGGGGACAAAGATTGCACGATCTTTCATGGGGATAGCCATAAAAGCCTTCCGGTTAAGCGTGTTTTGGAGCGTTACCATTATTCTAAGGAATTCCTGGTCTTCAATTCCAAAGAGTTTAAACATTCCCCTCATTAATCCTTCAAGGAAAATCAGGCCGGCTCGCATAAATTTAGGGAAAATAAGTTTTCCCGTATTTATTGCATAAATTGTAAGGAATGATAATATTAGCCCGCTAATAAGAATTGTTACGATGAAAAGTATTGTTAATTCTCCTATGATTATGAGAATATGAGGATAGAGATTACTTAGTAAATTCATGACATAGTACCTTTGGTATTGGTTCTGATTATTTTGATCTTTATAAGATCTTCAGGAAGTTTGAAAATTCCGTGTTCAGTGATAATCCCCGAGACCAGTTCTGCCGGGGTTGCATCAAATGCTGGATTATATACCGCAACTTCATCAGGCACCGTAATTTTTCCGCCAAAGGACGCAACTTCATCTCGAGACCGCATTTCAACGGTAATATCAGATTCAACTGCATCTTCATCAAAGGTCGAAAAAGGAGCTGCAACATAAAAGGGGATTGAATGCGCCTTTGCACAGACTGCATGCATATATGTTCCGATTTTATTGAATACTGCGTCACTGGTTATCCGGTCTGCTCCGACAATAACCAGATCTATTTTTCCTTTGCGCATCAGGGGTGCAGCCATTGAGTCAGTAATCACGGTTACATCAATTCCATCTCTTGCAAGTTCCCAGGCGGTAAGCCGTGCCCCCTGGAGAAGCGGGCGGGTTTCACATGCATATACTTTGACAATGCACCCGTTCTTTACCGCAGATCTAATAACTCCTAGTGCAGTACCCCATTCACGACAGGCAA